>Ga0079226_10003600_pt1 | contig 11857 bp, 9 predicted proteins | sample Poulit2014_FD_76345 | JGI IMG/M metagenome (GOLD analysis project Ga0079226, IMG submission 76345) | Agricultural soil microbial communities from Georgia to study Nitrogen management - Poultry litter 2014 | ecosystem: Environmental > Terrestrial > Soil > Agricultural land | place: USA: Georgia... | reverse complement strand
CGTGCAATCAATATGGTCATGGAAATCACTGGAACAGTTGAGGAGGAAGCAAAAGATGCCTATATGAAATCACACAGACACGTGAAAACAGCTGTCCTCATGCTTTCACTGAACATAGAAGCAGAAGAAGCGAAAAAACTGCTCGCAGATCAGTCAAGCATCAGAAAAGTATTAAGCAAGAGCAAGGGGTGAGGGGGGATGTCGAAGATTTTAGCATCGCAGCTGCTCGATCTATTGGGTGGTACGGAGAACATAGATGATATATATAACTGTATGACACGTGTGCGTGTGACGACTAAAGACCGCAGCAGAATCGATATGGAGCGGGTCAAGGAGCTGGAGGGCGTCAATGGAATCGTGGATGACGATGAATTCCAGATCATACTTGGTCCGGGAGCTGCAGAAAAGACGCGGCGGGAGATGGAAAAACAGATCGGAGAAACAGGCCCTGATGGCTTTGCCTCTAAGAAGAAGGGCGTAAAATATCTGCTTAAAAAAATCGGCAATATCTTCATCCCGCTGATTCCGGCGCTGGTGGCTTCTGGACTGATCAACGGTATCGTGAATTTCGCTGTGAACTCAGGTGTAGATACCGGCCTTGCATGGGTACAGGTCATGCAGCTTATTGGTGGCGCTTTCTTTACGATTATCGGTGTATTGGTAGGTTTCAATACAGCGAAGGAATTCGGGGGCACACCTGCTTTGGGTGCAATCAGTGGAGCGCTGATCTTCAACCCTGCATTGGATGAAATGGAGCTGTTCGGTGAAATGCTTGTTTCAGGGCGCGGCGGTTTATTCGCAGTGATGATGTCGGCGTTCCTCATGGCAATGCTGGAACAGCAGATCAGGAAAGTGGTGCCGAACTCCCTCGACTTGATCGTGACTTCGACGATTACGGTATTTATTGTCGGATTGATCACAGTGATCGGACTGCAGCCTGTCGGAGCCGTATTATCCGAAGGTATCATTGTTTCAATCAACTGGGTGCTGGAAGTCGGCGGCATATTCGCAGGGGCAGTGCTTGCAGCGGTATTCCTGCCGCTTGTGCTGGTCGGGCTTCATCATGGTCTGACACCGATCCATCTCGAATATATACAGAATATCGGCTATACGCCGATTTTCACCATCCTTGGAATGGCCGGTGCGGGACAGGTCGGCGCCGCATTGGCGATCTACGCTAAAACGAAGTCAAAAAGGCTTAAAAACATCATCAAAGGGACGCTGCCTGTCGGCTTCCTCGGTATCGGGGAACCGCTGCTGTATGGTGTGACACTGCCGCTCGGCCGGCCGTTCCTCACTGCATGTCTTGGTGCTGCGTTCGGCGGCGCATACCAGGCGCTGATGACAACCGGTGCCATCAATATCGGTGTGTCGGGAATTTCACTTCTGCCATTGATTGCTGACGGTAAATACATCCATTACATCATCGGACTCGTGCTCGGTTACGCCGGTGGCTTTGTATTCACCTACATGTTCGGGTTCAAAGAAAAGATGGTGGAAAACCTGGATAGATAGGCCTTGAGTATGATTGTTTATATTTTCAAAAAACATTTTGCAGATGAATTACAATTTGTACACCAGTATGCTAAAGTAAGAGATAAGTATATAAAAATTGTAAAATTGAACAATCGTGCGTTCCCATGGAAGGTCGGTCCAGAGTGCATTGTTCGTTTTGAATGGGAGTAGATTATGTATTCAGTAACCAAGCATATTAGAAGTCAAATGGACTCCTTCAGCCGAAAGGAACGGCTGATTGCTAATTATGTTCTTGAAAACCGTGAGGAGTTTCTGACTGCAAGCATTGCGGAAAATGCAGACAGCATAGGGGTCAGTCAGGCGAGCATCACCAAGTTTTCAAAGAAAATCGGACTTAAGGGGTTAAGGTCGCTAAAAGTTGAACTTGCAAAAGAGCATACGAAATCGGACAAAGAGGTTTACAGCAAGTCACTGTCACCGGAGGATACAGTTAACGTCACAATGGATAAAGCACTGAACAATACTGTAAGCGCATTATATGGAACGCATAAGACGGTAAGTTATGAAGCAGTAGAAGAAGCGGCGGAAGCACTGGCAGCTGCTGATGAAGTCGTATTATTCGGCATCGGCGCATCAAGGATTCCGAGTGAAGACCTGTTCTTGAAGCTTCTGAGGATCGGAATAAAGTCAGTCGTGCCGTTTGATAACCACGTTCTGCTTACAAAAATCCCGGTTCTTAAAGAAGGGGCAGTGGTTGTCCTTTTCTCAACATCGGGAAGAACAAAAGAAATCATCGATATTTTAAAGCAGTGCCGCAGCCACGGCGTGAAGACGATTCTTATTACACAATCAATCAGCTCGCCGGCAAGGAACATTGCGAGTATCGTCATGAGTACATCGCTTGAAGAAAACAATATCAGGATCGGGACGATGACCGCAAGGCTTTCACAGCTGTATCTGGTCGATGTCCTGTTTATGAGAACAGCGATTAAATCAGGCGATGACATCTTCGAGAAGATCAATGACACTCATGAAGCGGTGCAGGATTATAAAATGGATCAGTGACATATGGTCCGGGACTCATGTCCCGGACTTTTTGCGTTTAAGGAGCTATTATGAATTTCGGTTATGCCGGCAGCTGTGAGCTTTGATAAAGAGAGGCGAAAATAAGACCGGGATGCTGATGTCCCGGTCTGTCTGCTTATTTTCCTTCTTTGAGTTCTTTTTCTTCCCTGACATCTTTTTTGTAGTAGTGTTCTGATTTGAAGTATTCGTCTTTAAGTTCAAGGATTTTCGGTGACATCAGGATGATTGCCAGTATGTTCGGCACAAGGATCATGAAGAGTGTAATATCAAGGAATGTCCAAAGTGCAGTGGCGCCGCCGATTGCACGAATGATGATTGAAATGACATAAACGCTCTTCATTACTGTTCCTGCCCATAATCCGAATAAGTATTCTGCCTGTCTTGCTCCGTAGAACACAACGACAGTAATAGTGGAGAATACGAACAGTACCAGTGCAACAGATACCATTGTGCTGCCGAGTGGTCCGAAAGCTTCTCCGAATGCACGGGCTGTTAGTGCTTCTCTTACACTGCCTTCAGCCGCATCATCATGTTTCCATACCCCTGAAAGGATTACAACGAGCCCGGTCACTGTACAGATGATGATCGTATCCACCATAACTTCAATGACACCCCATAAAGCCTGCCTGACCGGATGGTCTGTCTTGGCTGCTGAATGTGCGATCGGTGATGTACCGAGTCCGGCTTCGTTGCTGTAGATGCCACGGGCGAATCCCCAGCGGATTGTTTCTGCAAGTACCGCACCTGCACCGCCGCCGAGTGCTGCCGTCGGATTGAAGGCTTCTGTAAATATCAGAGCGAATGCAGCCGGTATTTCCGTTGCATTCATAAATATTACGATAAGGCCGGCGACAACATAGAGAAGAGCCATAACAGGAACAAATATCGAGCTGACCGCTCCGATACGCTTGATGCCTCCGAATACGACAAGTCCTACAAAGAATGCGACGACGATTCCGGTAATCAGCGGGCTCAGTGAAAATGTATCTTCAATAGTGCTGGCAACAGAGTTACTCTGAACCATGATGCTTGGTATCAGCTCGATAATCAGGAATATGGCGTACCAGCCAGCGAGAATTTTTCCGATCAACGGCCATTTAATCCCATTTTTCATGTAGTAGGTCGGTCCGCCTACATATTCCCCGGCTGCGTTTTTCTCCCTGTAGTGGACACCGAGAGTAATCTCTCCAAATTTGAGTGACATCCCGAGGACCGCGATGACCCACATCCAGAATACAGCACCGGGCCCTCCGAGCATGATCGCAACAGGCACACCAACGATGTTGGCGGCACCGATTGTGGAACTGAGTGCAGTGGTCAAAGTCTGGAAAGGCGTGACAGTGCCGTCACCTTTGGTTTTCTTTCCAATTTTTCCGATGGTCTGTTTGAATATGTGAAGCGGATATCTGAACTGGAAAAACTTCAATCTGAAAGTGAGGTAGGCACTTGTCAAAAATAGAATGATTACAACTGGATACCCCCAAAGGAAATTCGATATTGCAGTGATTATTTCCATAACATGACCCCTTTTCGAATGTATGAATCCTATCCCATATCACTATCTTTTATATACCCTGATAATTAGAACTGCGTCACTTTTATTTAATGAAAAATGCCTTGATCATATTTTCGAGAAGATCAGGTGTAATTTCAAATGCACTTTTCTTATGGAGCCGTTCCGTCAGCTTGTGCGGATCCTTGCCAAACGGTCCGATATTGATGAAAGGTGCCTGAAGCTGCTGCATTTCCTCGAATGGAACAGAATATGTACGGTCCCACACAGGCGTGTTGTCCTTGTAAGTTTCCCAGCTGTCATCATGACTGTCATACGTCACATAGCTGAGATCGGAGATTCCGTTGAAATAGTGGACTTCAATCGGATTGATAGAATGATTTTCCGACAGGTGCTTCTTTGTGTACTGGACGATGTTTTTTATCAGTGCATCTTCAGACGCATTCACTGAAGGATAGTAGGGCGGTGCGAATAAAGTTACCGTAAGCGGTACAAGTTCTTTACAGTAAGTGACCATGCGGTTCGCAATCCGCATGGATTTTCCCCTGTCGTCCAAATCTCCTCTTTCAATGTAGGCGGTGATGATCTCATCCATTTTTTTGCTGCCGATTTTTTTGAGAGTATAATCGTATAATTCCCGGTAGGTGACTGTTTTGATTTTTCCGACGGGCTTTATATTTTCCCGCCGGCAGATGATGTCGTACTGATTCTGGCATTCATCCATGGCCTCATTGACCAGATCATTGTATTTGACGAAAATGTCGTCCGCATTCTGTTTCATGGTAAAAACGTTATACAGCGAAGCCACATGATTCGAAGTCTGGGTGGAGTAGTCGTCCTTCAGATCATAGTTTTTCAAAGTGACCGGGAGCGGCGTCTTCTCTCCATACTCCTCTTCAGAGAAAGCATCGGTGAATTCCATTTTCTGATTTAAAAACGATGCCATGTAATGTGCATTCAATCCGCGCAGCGGTTCTCCCGCATGTGTTTCGATTCCGTAAAAAAGGGCAGAAGGCATGATTTTCCCGATTGAGCCTGAATATATATAATAATTCGGATCTTCCGGCCGCTGGGTAAAACTCGGTTCGCTGTTCAGGAATAAAGAAACACGTAGACCATGCTTTTTCTTCAGGGTCTCAAGGTTTTCCACAGCCGCCCGCATGCCTGCAGAATCCACTTCTTCATCCGGTACTGTAAGGAGCAGCAGATTGACCGGCCACTTTTCTCGGATAGCTTTCTCTATCAGATGCATATGCAGGGCAATACCCATCTTCATGTCCATGGTGCCCCGGCCAAAAAGATATTCACCGGATAAAATATCATCCTGGATTTCCCTGGAGAAATCCTCTGGACTCTCTGCAAAGCGCTGTGTCAGCTCACGCGGTGAGAATGCGAGTCTGCTCTTGGATCCGAATTCTTTCGTATGTACCGTATCGAAATGACTGATCAGGACAATCGTTTTATCTGACTTTTCTGTTTTGTATAAAGCGGACAGGGCGTTTCTGTCCCTTCCTGCGTCATACAGTTCCAGGAATTCCGGATTGTTTAGAAAGTATTCCATCTTGAATAATTCATCTTTAAGCTTGTACGGAAATAATACCTCCCCCTCAGTGCCGGTCCGGCTGTCCCAGGAAACCAGCTGACAGATCAAATCCTCCAATTGCTCTTTTGTATTCCAATTCATAATAAAAATCTCCTCTTGCTCATCATATAAAGAATATACGCTATTAATAATAGAAATAAACGCAGAGGGAAGCAATTTCTATATTATTATGTATAATAATAAATAATACATTATAATTATTAGTTTAGTCAATGATTTGTTCAATGTTATTCCAGTTCAATGTATGATTTATACAAAAATTTTATGTGTAGCGTCAGTATTGATTCTCTCTGAAAATAAGATGAAGATAGTTTTTTCTGTTCGCAGAAACTCTTGTGTTATATTTAATGTAAATATTCAAGGAGGTATTTACATGTCGGCAACGGAAAAGCTTTATGATGCGTATATAAATAATAAACCTTTAAAACGCGGTGTTATTGGTGTTACTGATTTGGAAAAAGCATATGAAGTCCAGGAGGAAGTACTTAACCTTAAGATAGAGAATGGAGAAGAGTTAAGCGGTTATAAAATCAGCCTGACGAGTAAAGAAACACAGGACATTTTCAAAAGTGACCAGCCTCTGTATGGCGCGATGACAAATCGGACAATCCTCGAATCCATTTCTCTGAGCGATTTCAATATACCACTTCTGGAGATGGAGCTTATATTCATTGTGGATGAGATTGTTTTTCCGGAGGATAACGAAGAAGACATTTTAAGAAAATGCCGGGTGGCGCCTGGGGCTGAAGTGCCGGATGGACGTTATGAAGACTGGTTCCCAAATATAGATCTGTACGAGGTCGTCTCGGATGGAGCTGTGAATGGCGCAGTGATTTTCGGGGAACCCCGGAAATTCGGATATAAAGACCTCGATGATATTAAAGGAACATTATCATTTAACGGAGAAGTGATTAAAGAAGGCAGGTCCACAGAAGTGCTCGGACATCCGGCAAAAGCTGTAAAATGGCTCGCCAAAGCTTTATCAGAGCGCAGCAGGACACTCAATGCAGGATTGTTTGTCTCTGCAGGCACTTTCAATATCCCAGTCGAGCTGAAAGTAGGGAACTACACTGTGGAATACGAGAATATAGGAAAAGTGGAATTTGAAGTGACTGAATAGAATTCGTATCTGACTAGGGGTTCTCTCATCACGGGTATTTCAGTTATCGGATTGATGCTTTATTTCTTTACACGCAACAGAAACTTGAAAAGCGGAAGAAAAGACAGTGGTAGTAGAAAAAATTGCAGAAGCATAAAAAATACGCAGACAAAATGTCTGCGTATTTTTGTTTCCATTAAAGTCTTACAACCCAGCCGAATGGATCTTCTTTTCTGCCGTATTGTATATCAGTCAGATCATTGAACAGATCAAGTGATATTTCACCGACCTGGTTGTTATTGACGATATAGTCGACACCATGGATGTTCAGCCGGCCGACAGGGGCGATGACTGCTGCTGTTCCGGCACCGAACACTTCGGTCACTTTGCCGTTGTGAAGATCTTCTGAAAGGTCATCGATGTGGATCTTCTCTTCTTTCACGGTATATCCTTTGTGCTTCGCAAGCTCGATGATGGATTTCCGTGTGATACCTGGAAGGATTGAACCGTTAAGTTCCGGCGTTACCAACTCTCCGTCTCTGACAAAGAAGATGTTCATGCTGCCGACTTCCTCCACGTATTTCTGTTCTACACCATCCAGCCAAAGCACCTGTTCATAGCCGAGCTCATTCGCTTTCTTTTGTGCAAGCAGACTGGCTGCATAGTTGCCGCTTACTTTGGCAAAACCTACACCGCCGCGAACGGAACGCACAAAATCATCTTCAACATAGATGCTTGTCGGATTGAGCTGCGTAGCACCGTAGTAGCCGCCAACAGGGGAGAGAATGATGCTGAACTGATACGTTTCTGATGGCCTGACGCCAAGGAAAGGTTCATCTGCGAAAACGAATGGGCGGATATAAAGGGATTGGCCTTCACCGTCCGGCACCCAGTCACGCTCCACTTTAAGCAGTTCATACAATGCATTTAATGCATTTTCTTCATTGATTTCCGGCATGGACAGACGGGAAAGTGACTGGTTCATCCGCTTGAAGTTTTCATCGGGGCGGAATAAAAGGATATCATCTCCCTGCTTGTAGGCTTTCAATCCTTCAAAAACGGACTGCCCGTAATGGATGGCCTGGCAGCTCGGTGACAACTGAAGGTTTTGGTAGGGAATGATGGAAGGCTCAGACCAGCCATATTCCGGTGTATATTTATTTGTAAACATATAATCGGTAAATACAGTTCCAAACTGGACAGTGGAAACATCGGGTTTATTTTTCAATTCATTGGCTTTTTCGATTTGTAGTGTTTGTGACATAACGATTCCTCCTTGGTTATTAACCTAATTGTGTGTTTTCTTCCAGACTCCTTGATTTCTGTTTGACGACGGCTCTTATATAAAGTGCTGCAGTGATAACAACAGGTATCATACCAAGGGTAAGAGAGATTTCATAATTCAAATTCATTGTTTCGGGAGCATAGAAAAAATATGTTCCGATAGCACTTGTCATGAAGAGTGCAGGAATACCTGCAATGAAGTGCGGTTTTCTCTCTTTTATCAGATAAGCTGTCGCTACCCACAGCATTGTTGCGGCAACTGTCTGGTTGGAGAAACCTAAATATCTCCACAGGAACATATAATCAATTGTTGCAAGCAGGAATGCAGGGACTGCTACACATGCTGTCATGATGAACAGTTTGGGTCTTGCTCCTACCTTAACATAATTTCCGACGGCTTCAGTTAAAATCATTCTGGATGAACGGAGTGCGGTATCGCCTGTAGTGATTGGCAGGATGACTGCGCCCAGGAAGGCGAGCAGTGCGCCCGCTGCACCGAGATAGCCAATAGAGATGGCATCGACGACTCCTGCCGGGCCACCGTTGGCCAAGGCAGCAGCCAATCCTTCAGTACCGCCGAAGAAAGTCATGCCGGCTGTCGCCCATACCAGTGCGAGGACACCTTCGGCAATCATGGCTCCGAAGAAAACCTTGCGGCCTTCAGATTCCTTTCTGACAGTTCTTGCGATGATCGGACTTTGAGTCGAATGGAAGCCGGAAATGGCACCGCATGAAATGGTGATCATGAGCAGCGGCCAGACTGGAAGTCCTTCAGGGTGTGCCGTGGATAAAGTCAGATTGGGCACCTTGGCATCCGAGAAGAGCAGACCCCCGAATACTGCAACTGCCATGACAATTAAGACAGCGCCAAATACAGGATATATTTTTCCGATGATTTTATTGATCGGCAGTATTGCCGAGAGAACAAAGTATCCAAATATGACGACAAGAGCAACAGCGAAAGGTATCGCCCCGCCTGTTTTGAGTGAAATCAGTTCCGCCGGCCCCGCAGTGAATGCTGCAGCGACCAGAATCATGAGTACCAAAGAAACGACATAGACGAAGACTTTGACACTTTTTCCAAGGTATTTCTCTACGAGTGCAGGGAATTGTGCACCGTTATTGCGTATACTCAGCATCCCTGAGAAGTAATCATGTACTGCACCGGCAAAGATGCAGCCAAAAACAATCCAAATCAGTGCGACAGGTCCATACAATGCACCCGCCACCGCGCCAAAAACCGGGCCGAGCCCTGCGATGTTAAGCAGCTGGATCAACCAGCCCTTTATCGGATGCATTGGAATGTAATCAACACCATCTCCGCTTTTATAAGCTGGTGTTTCGTTGTTATCATCGATAACAAAAATCTTTTCAATAATTTTCCCGTAAACCATATAGCCTGCAATAAGCAGTATGATTGCGAAAATCAGTGTTAACATCCGAATGCCTCCTTTAATTAAAAATTGTTTATATCTTAACAATTTTCCGGAGAAAAATCAATGTATTTTCAGATAATTTTGATTTCATTTGTGTTACAAATGTATATATGGCATTTCAGAGAAGACAAAACCCTGTTTTTTAATATATGATTTTTGTATTCAACATAGTTTAAGACAGAAATATATGTGCTATCATTGAAACGAGAATAACACTATCGGATGTGGTTGAAGTGAGTATTGTAAGAAAAAAATTATATGAAGAAATTGCAGATATCATTCTTTCGGACATCAAATCCGGAAAACTGAAGCCCGGTGACAAGCTGCCGGCGATTGCGAAGATGGCAGAATCGTATCAGGTGTCCCAGGCATCCATACGCGAGGCATTGAATAGTCTCAAAGTGCTGGATGTCATCCAGGTGAAGCACGGGCAGGGATCTTACATTAATGAACAGATGCCCCTGGGCTTTGAACAAAACTTCGAGATCATTACAAAGGCGGATATCGCAAACCTTCTGGATCTCAGAAAAATAATAGAGGTGGGCTGTGCCAGATCTGCATGCGGAAAAGCGGAGAAGCTTCATCTCGAAAAAATGAAAAATGCTCTTGAGAAAATGTGGACTGCAGTCGAGAATAATGAGCTCGGAGAGCAGGCGGACTATGATTTCCATATGGCGATTGCCGAAGCGACGGGAAATCCATTGCTCGCCAATCTGCTGGATGATGTTTCAGAAACTATGATTCGGACCATGAAGGAAACGAGAAGAATCTGGTTATATGAGGCGGAGAAATCAATACAGAAAATATATGATGAGCACAAGCTCATTTTCGAAGCTATAAAAAACAAGGACGAAGCGGCTGCAGAAACAAATATGTTCAACCATCTAAAAGGCGTAGAAGACGTGCTGCTGACGCATTATTGAGAAATCTCATCATAGAGGTTTCTTTTTATTTTGAAAAGACATTTGACATTCAGAAAGCGATTACATAGAATGGGTGCATGACATTGAGTCATCAGATGACTATATGACAATCAAGGTATTTTTGGATCAAGGGGGCAGCATTATGCTGATATTTTTAAGTCTTTTACCGATTCTTGCTATTTTCTTCTTCCTGGTCATTCTCAGATGGTCGGCTAAAAAGGGGATGTTCTACAGTTTCATCATCACCATTCTGATCGCATTTTTCGGCTGGCAGATGGGAGTGGTTGATATTACCGCCGCTTCCTTCAAAGGTGTGCTGACAGCGCTGGAGGTCGGTGTCATCGTATTCGGGGCGGTCCTGCTGCTCAATGTATTGAAGGAAAGCGGAGCAGTGGATACTATCCGTGCTTCGTTCACCAGCATTTCTCCCGACAGGCGCGTACAGGCAATCATTGTTGCATGGCTGTTCGGCACATTTCTTGAAGGTGCTGCGGGCTGGGGGGCACCGGCAACGGTCGTGGGACCATTGCTGATCGCTCTTGGATTCCCGGCACTTGCCGCATTCATGATTGCCCTGATGCTGCAGTCGACGCCTGTTTCCTACGGTGCGGTCGGCACACCTATTCTGGTCGGGGTGAATACGAGTCTCGAGAATAAACCGGTCGTCAATTCATTTCTCGATGCTGAAGGCATGGAGCTGTCGACGTTCGTATTCAACATCGGCGGGCAGGTGTCCATATTCCACGCGATGGTCGGTCTGTTCATACCATTATTCATGTCGGCCATGCTGACAAAGTTCTTTGGCAAAAACCGCAGTTTCCTGGAAGGGCTCAAAGTGTGGCCGTTCGCGATATTCGCAGGTCTTGCCTTTGTTATTCCATATACCCTTACTGCGAACTTCCTGGGGCCGGAATTCCCGTCCATCATCGGCGGACTGGTCGGACTGGCAATCGTCATCCCACTGGCTAGAAAAGGATTCCTTATGCCGAAAGAGACTTTCGAATTTGAACCGCGTTCCAAATGGCACCCTTCATGGATCAGCGAAATGTCTTCAGAAGCCAGGGCGCCGAAAGAGATCTCTATGTTCAAAGCATGGCTTCCGTACGTACTTGTTGCGGTGCTTCTGGTGATTACCCGTATCGAAGCTCTGGGTCTGAACGCACTTATGTCGTCCTGGACGATTTCATTTGATGATATTCTTGGTACAGGAATAGAACACAGCCTGACACCACTCATGATCCCGGGAGTTGTATTCATAGTTGTGGCGGTGACCACAGGGTGGATACACAAACTCGATATGAAAGGCATGGGAGATGCATTCAGTGCATCCTGGAAGATGATACTCTCTGCGATGGCGGCGCTGATCGTCTCCGTGCCGCTCGTACAGGTGTTCATCAATTCAGGCATAAACGGTGCAGGCTATGAGTCGATGCCGCT
>Ga0079226_10003599_pt1 | contig 11860 bp, 12 predicted proteins | sample Poulit2014_FD_76345 | JGI IMG/M metagenome (GOLD analysis project Ga0079226, IMG submission 76345) | Agricultural soil microbial communities from Georgia to study Nitrogen management - Poultry litter 2014 | ecosystem: Environmental > Terrestrial > Soil > Agricultural land | place: USA: Georgia... | reverse complement strand
TGGGAACTGTTTTATTCCGTTGACGTTGACTCTTACGATTTTGTTGACGTACCATTTTGCCTGCTAGGTTATTAGTACTAGGCTCTCCTTTAATTTTTTTACTTGCTTTTGTTCCTTTAGAACTAGTATTCGCGGGAGAATTCCACTTAACAAAAATCTTGCTAACTTTTTGGGCGACCCAAATGATAGCGATAAAAATTACAAATATTAATAACAACGAAAAAATTATGCTAATTACGCTCATCTCATCGACCCCCTTGCTTTTTGCAAGTGCTCAAAGTGATTTTTTATTGTGCTTGATCTCCCTGATCTGTTTTCTTTGAGTCTTCAGATTCATCAACAGTATTTTTACCCTTGATTGCTTGAGCCAGGACTGCTGTTTGCCCAAAATTACTGTTATCATCATTTGGTACGACTACCATGTTAGCTTGTGATTTAGCCAAATCACTATATGCTGCGATCGACTGGTTCTTGAAATAACGCTGGTCGGTATTACTTAAACCAGCTTGAACTGTGTCGATCCGGGATCTTTCAGCAGCTGCTCGTTTCTTAGTAGCTTGTGCTTGGGCACTAGCAGTGGCCATCAACGCATTATTTTGTGCTTCATTTGTTCAACGGATCGATTCTGCCTCACCTTGAGCCTGTGCGATAGCTGCGATCCGTTCACGGTCAGCAGTCAGCTGTTTATCCATCGCACGCTGGATCTCATCTGATGGCAATAATTCGTCGATATTGATCCGGTCAACATTGATACCATAAGTATTCGTTAAGTCCCCGATCGCGGTTGCTAGATCGGCATTGATCCGTGCTGTTGATCCCAAAGCATCATTTAACTCCATACGTCCAATAATATCACGTAAATGCCCCCGCACTAACTGAGCCATCGATTCAACTGAGTCCGTATTATTATATTCATACTTCATTGAATCAGTCACATGATAGTTCAAAGTAACTGAGGTCGAAACCTCTGCATTATCCTTTGTAATAATCGAATAATGCGGTAATTCGATTGGTTGCATTGCTAAGCTAACTGTCCGGATCCCTTGGACAAACGGAATATAAAAGTGTAATCCTGATTCCACTGTATGTTTATATTTCCCAAACATTTCTACTAGCCCCTGACAATTTTGGGGCACTATTTTTATTCCAAATGGCATATTCTTACCTCATTTCTGAATTGGCTTGATCGTTAAAATATTTCCAGTAGCCTCGACTATTAAATATGCAGTATCAGATTTAATAGCTTGGTTATCACTAGTTAAATAACGGTAATAGATCCCGTTAACTAAAACTAGCCCACTATCTGCAAAAATTTTATCTGGAGCTACTACTTGATTTAAGACCAAACGACTTTCCATTGTCGAACTATTCGTCTGTGAATCTTCTAGTAACTGTTCTACGCTTTCGACAACCATTTGATTAATACTGACATGCTTCGCTGCAGCTTGTTCTTTTAATTTTTCATATACATCTTCTGGGAATCGAATGGTCGTCATTTTTGTCGACAAGGTTTTCACCTTCTTATCATCTATTTGATATCATATTGATATTATAACCTGAAATAACCCCGTTTGTAAATTTATACGTTTCAAGACGTAACTTATGTCAACACTAAAGTAGCGAACTTCTAGAAACGAGCAACTTATACGCAAAAAAAAGACCTCTGCCTCACGCAGAAGTCACCACGACAAATAAATATTCAATTATATAACATTAAAGACTGCGAAGTAGAAAACCGCTGCTCCAATAGTCAAGATCAGCTGAACCAAACTCAGTAAACCACCACAAGTCATTGCTTTTAATGGCGACTGAATTTTCCCAATCTTCTCATCATTACCTAGCCATGACAACAAAAGCGTAAGCACCGGGAAGACAAACACTAAAAATTTTGGTTGTCCATATAAACTTAGTGCATTCAAAGTCATTTGTATGGGGATCTCCCGCGGTAAATATATCATGAGCGCCAACGACAGCACGAATTCAAACATGCTAACGATGGCGAACGTCGCGGGGATCTTATGATAATAATCGCTAAACTTAGCCAAATAGATCACTCCAAATATATATTCTTTTTGTTTTCTATCACTACTTTTATTCTACCACTAATCAATATTTTTGCGTTAAAAAATACAAAATCTTCTGTGCATATAAAAAGAGGCTGGGACAAAACAATATCCCAGTCTCTTTTTTTGCTAAAAATAATCAAATCATCGCTTGTAATTTTTATAGCATAAACGCGTTTCAAAAGTCTGAATCCTCAATGTAATGTCATTTACGCCATTACATACCGGCTTCAAAACGACTTTTGTCCCGCTCTCTTTATTTAATTTAAAATTTACAACTAAACGATCAATCAAAGCGACAAGCGTCTGTTTTCCACGTATCTCGTGCAGTTTGCACGACCAAATTGATCTTGTCCCATTGCTGCTTTTCATTTAGGTCATTGCCTTCTTTAGTTGAAGCAAATCCACATTGTGGTGATAAGCTTAAATTATGCAATGGTACCACATCCATCGCCTGCAAAATTTTATGTTGTAAATTTTGCTTTGCTTCTAGTTGTGGGGATTTAGTCGTCACTAGCCCTAAAACAAAAACTGCTTGTGGCTGTGCCCGGTGGATTCGCGCTAATGGCTCAAAATCACCGTCAGCTTGCATGTCATCATATTCCATGAAAAATGCATCATAAGGTAATTGTTGTAAAATATTAGTGATAGATGCATAGGTGCCACCACCTAGGGATGCAGAATGGAAATTTCCACGACAAATATGGGTCGCTATGATCATATCATCGGGTGCTGTTTCAATGATTTGTTGGATCAAAGAAACAATTTCATTTTCTAGTTTTTCAACACGTGCATCATTTTCATTACCTTGCATACCGGCAATCGGTAAAGTTACGCCCAATAACCACGGATCATCTAACTGCAAGTAACGCAATCCTAATTCATAGAAATGTGCCACCGTTTGTTGATAGACTTTCAAAATATCAGCCAAGTATTCTTCGCGGCTAGCATAAAAGTCACGATAGTTACTAATGACAGCAAAATCTCCTTCAAACAACAACGGTGTTGGAGCAGGGATCGTCACCTTAGCTTGAACACCTGCTGGGGTGATACTCTGTAAAAATTCGTAGTCAGTAAAAAAACGGTGTTCTGGGTTATATTCGATCTTCCCAGCTAATTTTAAGCCATCATCAACCAATTCTTGACCACTAAAGTTCAGTTTAAATCCATCGGGAACAACTTTCACTCCCTTTAAATCAGCTAAGAAATCAATGAAAAAGTTCTTACGGTTATATTCCCCATCAGAAACTACATGCAAACCATGAGCTATTTCTTTTTTAACCAGCTCTTTGGTAGCGTCATGTTGAATTTCTGTAAATTCTTCTGGGCTAATTTCTCCGCTGTCAACTTGGTCATAGGCTTGTTTCAATTTTTCTGGGCGTAAAAAGCTCCCCACAGTATCGTAGGTATAAAAATATTGATGTTTTCTAACTGTCATTACTCGGTCACCTTTCTGCGAAATTATTTGTGCTCACATTTAAAGATCCAAACTAGCTACAACTACTTATACCATTTGTAATTATCCAAAATATTTTGCGCTTGCTCTGCCGATTGAGCAATGATCATTTGATTAACGGTTGTTTGTAAGTTATCTAAGCGACCGTTCAAAACATTATATAAAAAACCGCTTTGCTGGGTCTGATTATCCAGTTGTTGTTTCAGTGAAGCTAAACTTTGCGAAACTTGTTGCATCTGAGACACATACTGCTGGCGATAACCATCTTCATCTTTTTTATAATTCTTAACGGCATTTTTGGTGGTTTTATAATTTTGACGTAATTCTTTGATCTGTGTGTTAGCCGTATCTAGTTGATCGCCTAACGAATCATTTTTACGCTGTAATTCAGCGATTTGACTACCTTGGTCGTCGACTTTTTGTCGTGTCTGATGATAACTGATCCCAGTCCAAACTAGATAAATCGCTAAGATCCCTAGTAACAAATAAATGATTTTCTTTAAGCAGCCCTTTTTCTTTTTACGTGGTTTTTGTTGCTCATTGTTAGCCGCCTGTTCATCTTCTTTAGTTGATTGTTCTTGCGGTTGTTGCTGAGCCTTAGATTGTTGTGGCTGTTGAGTTGGTTCAGCAGACCGACGACGCATGTTCTGTTGCGGCTGTTGATTATATGCATTTTGGTCCGCGGTATTTTCTACGATCTTAATTGCAATTTCACGTAATGGTTGCAGGCTGCCATTTTCATCTAAAATCGAAATAGTTGCATCATACATTCCCGCTTGTCCTAAGTTGACATTAGCCATATTAACCAACAACTTAGACGATATATCTTGCCCTGTTCGATCGTCGATTGCTCGCGCATTAGTCAAATGCAAGATATCTTCGCCATTCAAAGCCGTTTTAGTATCAATAGTGATCACATCTTTAGAGATCGTTAACTCTGGTTTCATCGATTTACACCCCTATTATCCGGGAAAATAACCTACTCGGATCTTTTGTCTTTCTATAAGTTATATTTTATCTGAAAGAATCAGCAAAAACAAACCTTATAACAATACTAGTGTAGCACCTATTTGCAAGAACCATGAAACTTATCTGTTTTTTACTCAAACCTTATAATCTATTAATAAGGTTGAGACATAACTAGCTGTGCGATACTAAAAGGGCCATCGATTTAACCAATTAAATGGTTAGATCAATGACCCTTAAATATGTTTCAAAAGACTGAAGCGTTTCTGTAACAACGATCCTTATTATTGTTCTTCGTTTTGTTACGACTCAAAATATGAATCATCGTGACAAAACATCTTTAAATATTATATCTGATCCTCAAATACGATAGCTTCCCATGGTTCTAAAATTTCATCGGAAACACTAGCTTTTGTCTTGTGATAGTTTGAGATCACAAGTTTAGAATTTAAGTTGGGCGTATAATATTTTGAGCGTTTCAACTGTTTATCACTCAAGTTAACTACAACCGTCCACTTCTGTTCTCCTAAACATCTTTCGTAAGCAAAAACATCCGGATCTGCAGCGTTTTTTAGTTCATAGGTCCCATCGCGTAAAATCAAATTATTGTGTCGTAACTTAATTAGGTCACGATAGTAATTTGAGACTGATTTTTGCGCTTTTTGGTCTTTATCGACGTTAATTTCTGGATAACGCTCATTGACTTTAAACCACGGTTCAGATTCAGAAAAACCTGCATTAAGCGTATTATCCCATTGCATCGGAGTTCGTGCATTATCACGGCTGATTTGATGTGCGGCTTTCAAAAAATCCTCTGGCGAAATTGTCTGTTGTTCTTCAACATACTGACGATAGTTAGTCCGTAATTCAACGTCTTCATAGTCATCTAATTTAAAATCGGGGTTAGTCATTCCGATCTCTTCACCCTGATAAATAAACGGTGTGCCTTGTAAACAATGCAAAACAGTCGCAAAAGCTGTCGCACTTTCATAACGATACTCTTGATCATTCCCCCAACGAGAAGGAGTTCGTGCACGATCATGATTTTCAAAATAAAGAGCATTCCAACCATGATCTCGCATAGCATTTTGCCAATCACTTAAAATACTCTTCAACAAGACAATATCAGCTGGCTGAGTATCCCAGCGACCATTGACCCCATTTTCTTGGCGATCGATATGCATGTGTTGAAAGGTAAAGACCATATCTAGTTCTTGACGTTTAGGGTCGACCAACTGCCGAGCATCGACACTTTTTGAAGCTGGTGCTTCACCCACACTCATCATGTTAAATGGAGCTAGAACTTCCTGATTGATATCATGAATAAATTCATGCATCCGTGGACCATTATCCTGATTAGCTACCACATATTTTTCATTATGTTTGGCTGGGTTATCAGGGAATTCTTGATTTTTAGAAATTGAGGTAATGATGTCCATACGCCAACCATCGACCCCTTTTGCTTTCCAAAAACGCATTAGGTCAAAGACTGCCTCACGAACACGTGGGTTTTCCCAATTCAAGTCCGGTTGTTCTTTTGCGTAGTAATGTAAGTAATATTGTTGCCGTTGATCGTTCCACTCCCACGCTGATCCAGAAAAATTAGAACCCCAATTATTAGGCTCACTACCATCTGCTTTTGCATCTTTCCAAATATAAAAGTCACTAAAATAATTATCTTTTGATTTACAGCTCTCTTTGAACCAACGATGCTGATCAGATGTCCCATTCACTACAAGATCCATGATTATCTTCAAATCTAATTTATGCGCTTCACCGATCAAACGATAAAGATCCTCATTAGTCCCAAAACGAGGATCAACCGCGCGATAATCAGCAATATCATAACCATTATCTACTTGAGGCGAAACATAGAGCGGATTTAACCAGATAGCATCAACACCTAATGATTTAATGTAAGGCAATTTTTCAATGATACCGTTAATATCACCATAACCATCATTGTTACTGTCATTAAAACTTTTCGGATAAACTTGGTAAATGACCGCATTTTTCCACCATTCTGAATTCATAATTTCCTCCGTCTCCAATAAAAAGCAAGGTGAAGTGAGCTGTTCAGAAGCCGAGCACTATCAGACTTTTGACGATACATCGTGGTTTTCGATGTATGGTTAAAAGTTGGATAGGCACAGACCTCTAGCTCACGTAACCTGACTAAAAACATCCATGTTTACTTTAAAAAGTATTGTTTAAACGATGCCTGCCAAAGATGCCAACACTGAAATAATAATAATTCCAAAAATTAGTGTATTAAGTGAAACGTTCTTTTTCTTGATCAGGTAAAAACAACCTAAAGTGATCAATAATGGTAATAAGCCTTTAAAAATTTGATCCAAAACATTCTGTGTTTCTAAGACTTTTTTACCAGCAACGACCATGTCCCATTTGATATCAAGTTTTACCATTTGGCTGGTCATGGCACCGACCATCATTAAACCGATCGTACTTGCAGCTTTTGTCAAAATATTGATCAAACCATTCTCATATAATTGAGAAATATAAGTTGACCCCAGAGTATAACCCATTTTTCCACTGTACCAACGAATCAACTGCACTGGTACGTTAAAGATCAATAGAAATACGATGGGAGCTAAAATATTTCCTGATTTGGCAAGACCAATTGCAACACCAGCGGCAATTGCTTTTAAAACACCCCAGAAAACTGAGTCACCGATACCAGCTAATGGTCCCATTAAACTAGTCTTGATAGCATTGATTGAATCAGTGTTGAAATCTTCAGTCTCTGAATTTTCTTTTTCCATCGAAGCAGTAACGCCCATAATAAACGGAACTAAGGCTAAGTTACTGTTAAAGTACGAGTTGTGTCGTACCATAGCTTGCTTCTTTTCTTCTTCATCATCATAAAATTCGTTAATGAAAGGCATCATCGTATATTCAAAACCAGAAGCACCCTGCTTAGCAGGTGTAACTGCTGAATAAAGTGTGAATGAACGCCAATACATTTGACGTAAAAGTTTTTTCTCTCTTGCTGTTAATTCTTTTTTGTCAGCCATTATATTAGATCCTCCTTAAAGTCGATAATTTCTAAACTTCACCACTAACTAAAGAAATCATCGTTTTACTGTTCATCATCGCTTTCGACTTGGCCACCAGTCGACGATCCTGTCGTGACTACAGCTGGACGTTCTTCAGCTTTCTTTTCAATTTTATGTATTCTGAAGTCATTTTGTGCTGAAACCACACCGATCACGATCGCCATAACAGCAACTGCGATCAATGGGACCTTGAAATAAGCAACGATCAAGAAACCTAAGAAGTAGTAAACAGAAATATTATTTTCCCACAGTATTTTCATCAACATTGCCATCCCGACCGCTGGTAATAAATTACCTGCAACAGACAAACCATTGATTATCGTATCTGGGATCATGTTGATTGCATTTTGTGTTGCTTTTGAACCAACTAAAATAGCAAAAAATGGAATCAATGAATATAAGAACCACTGTAAAGTCCACAATCCAAAATGCAATCCAGTATATTTCTTTTGCTGCCCATTAGCAGCTAAACGATCAAATACTCCCGCGAATGGTCCAACTACTAAAACATAGATCAGTGTTTTAACTTCGACACCAATAATACCTAAAGGAATGGCGATCGGTAAGGCAACTCCTAAGCCGCCACCCATATTGATCGCAAATGTAACGGCTAAAGCGCTGGCCAAACCTGGTTCAGCAGCCATCGCACCACCGATATTGACAACACCCATAAAGATCGTTTCAAGAGATGCACCTAACAAAAGCCCGGTTTGAACATCTCCTAGTAATAACCCCACCAAAGGTCCGATCACGATCGGCCGTCCAAGCTGGGTAAAACCTAACAGCTCTTGGCCGCCGACTGTTAAGAAAACGACCAAAGAGACAACTATTGCCTGATATAACATTATCTATACCTCCTAAACAAAACAGAGCGGAGCAGCTCGATCAGAAGATGAGCACTAGCGGACTTTAGCGCCATATTGCGTCTTTTGCAATGTGGTGATGAAGTTAGCTAGGCGCAATCTTTTGAGCTGCGAAGCTCGACTATTAAAAACAGAGCGGAGTGAATCGTTTAAAAGTCGAGCACTATCGGACTTTAACAATAAGTCGTGCTTTTTACGACTTGTTGTTGAAGTTGGATAGGCGCAGACTTTTGATTCACGCAGCTCGACTACAAAAACAGAGCAAAAGCCCTCTGTTTACAACTTCTTTAATTCGTCAGTAGCCAATAACTTCTTGTTATCTGGCAAATTCTGCAGCGCAGTTTCTGGATATAATTTAACTAACTGACGTAGACTTTCGATTTCTTCATCAGTCAACATTACAAATTGAGTAAATGTATGTTTTTGGCCTTCAACAGCCTTACCGACATTACCAATATTTACATATTTAATATCAGGTAACTTTTCAGCTAATTTAACAGCATCGCCAACAGTTCTAACCAACACAAACAATTTCATTTTTCCTGCACGCGGATCAGATAACAGATCGATCGCACCTTGCACTGATTTGATAATAACTTTCAAACCACTCGGCACAGCCATTTTTAACGCCATCTTTTGCATGTCGTCACCAGCTGTTTCATCATTTGCTACAACAATGCCATCTAAATCTAAGGCCCGTGACCAAACCATTGCAATTTGTCCGTGAATCAATCTTTCGTCTACTCTAAGTGCTTGTATCATTTTTTATTCTTCCTTCCGTATTCAATTCATTTTTACTTAGCTAAAGAAATCATCGTCAGAAGCATCTTCTTTGGGTGCTTGAGGTAATTTAACTTTTTGCAAACTTGCTCTGCCGCTTTGCAGCAATTGATCTACAAATTTTTCAGTGATCGGTTCCGCTGACAACAAAGCTTCTAAAACGACCGGCAAGTTGAAACCTGCGATAATAAATACATTCTTAAATTTGGCAGCCCGCAAAGTAATTTGCTGATTAACACTTCCGCCAAATAGATCAGTGAAAACTAATACATGGTCATCTTCTGTGATCTCCGCAAAGAAATCATCTAGTTGATTTTCTAGACTGACGTTTTCTTCGTTATATGCTGCAATATATGTGACGTTTTTGCTTTCTCCAGCAAACAATTCAATAGTACTTTTCGCTCCAGTAGCGAAATTAGCATGAGAAGCAATCAGAAACTTATTCACTGTTTGGCACCTCCTATTTTTATTTACACTTAACATATAGCAAAAGCCGTGCCAACTTTTAAAAAGACTGCCATAGCACGCTTTTTAAGAACATAAAAAAAGAAGCGCTCTTTTTTTAAGCACTTCTTTAAGCAGTTATTATTTAATCAACATTGGTTTAAATAATTCATACATCAGCGACAATTCATAGTCATCGACTTGGATATTATACTTAGTTTCCGCGTCATGAAAGATATTACGGGCAACAGAGTAAAATTCTTCTTCCACTTCTGGCATGTCTTTGACGTCTAATTCTTGCACAGGACGATCATTATTTAGCATCATGCGTTCAAACATTAACGCAATGTGCATATAAAGGTTCAACTTAATTTTTCCGCTTAAATTTAAGTGGTAATACCCTTCAAACTTGGCCGTAATATCTTGTACTTCTGGAATAACAACTTCTGGGTTCATAAAGCGTAACCGGCCCTTGATCCCGCCGATCGTAAAGAACCGCAAAAGTTCATCCATTAACTGATTGATCGTCCGTTTATTTTCACCCATTTGTTCTAATAAAGCACGTAACTGACTGTCACCATTTTTATCCATGATGTCATAAATATTGATCACTTCTGCCACGTTTTGTTCCGGCACATCAGCTGTTGTTAAGACAAAACAAGTGTTTTTAAAGTACGAATGATCATGATTTTGCAAAGTCGTCTTTAAATCCCGATAATCCTTAGTAATGATCTCTACGTCACTTTGTAAAACACTAGTTAAGATCTGCTTAACTTCACGCGACAAGCCGACCCCTGACATACAAGACACAATAATGTTTTGCTTTTGCGAGATTCCTTCGTAATACTGAACATTCATACTATTTGGATATTTTTCCGCCTTTTCAGCGATTTTTTTAAATTCCTGTTTCTGTTGAATTTGCAAACCAATATCTAAAGCAATCGCGGTGGTGAGATTATTAATGACTAACAGGTCAGTATCAAGTAAAGATTTTACTTCACGATACATATTACTTAAAGACCCCATATCAAATAACAAAACCGTACCATCATATTTTCGTCCTTGTTGTTTAATATAGTTATTAATTTGATGACTGATCTCCTGATTTGAAACATCGATCGGCATATCAAAAGCTTCAAAAATATAATTGCCACACAAATCATTAACAACTGAACAAATACTAGAAGCCATACCACCACCATGACAAACTAAAATTGCTAACAAGTCCTGATTTTCAATTTGGCTAGCTTCATGATCATAAATCGTATATAACAACAACAACTCAAACCAATCAGAGTCAACCCGGATGTCGACTAGTTCCATCGTTTTACGGCACAAATAAGCCGTTCTGGGATAGTGTTTTTTAGCTAAATCAAGAACACTTGACGCTGTTGGTAGATCCAACGTTTTCTGTAATAAACTGATCATTTGTGCCGCTCGATTCAGTTTGTTTTGAGAAACTTCTTTAACTACACCATAACGTGCACTGATTTGTTGTAGGGCTTGAGTTAATTCTTGGCGAATATAATCAGTAAAGTATTTATCTAAAACTAAATTAGCCGCCGTTTTGCGTGTATCTCTCAAAAATTGAGTGATCGTCAGGGACTGTTCGTTGATTTTTCCTGATTGTTGTTCTTGCTTCTCTAAAGTGCTTAACAAAGTGCTTAAAGAAGGAGCGTAATCTGTAATTTGGTTTTCAATTGGCTGGTGACCTTCAGTACCACGGATCAACCAACTCGCATTATCTTCATATTTTCCATCTTTTTTTCCTAAAGAAACCTTGAGCATTGAATCACTCTGACCTGTTCTAAAAGCTTCTGCACACAAAAGTTTGATCTGGTTGGCTAATGACCCAACATTACCGATTTGCCTAGTGTTGATCAATTGTTTGATCGTCTCATAAGGGACCTTGATATCACGTTGCATATCGACGGCTTCTTTTTTAAAAAAGTGTTCGATCAACTGGCATTGTTCAAGTAACGGCCGGTCAGCGATCGAACTCAGTTGGACCTGCAAAGGAACACGTCGCGAAAAGTCTGTAACAAAGTATTATCTAAATTCTCAGTTGTCGCAAAAATAAAGCGGACGTCAGCGTGCTTTTTTTTCTGATTTTCTCCCAAGGGATAAAAATCTCCCGAGTCTAACAAAACAAATAGCTTTTCTTGACTCTCGCGTGGCAAGCGATGAACTTCATCTAAAAATAAATAACCG
>Ga0079226_10003598_pt1 | contig 11862 bp, 10 predicted proteins | sample Poulit2014_FD_76345 | JGI IMG/M metagenome (GOLD analysis project Ga0079226, IMG submission 76345) | Agricultural soil microbial communities from Georgia to study Nitrogen management - Poultry litter 2014 | ecosystem: Environmental > Terrestrial > Soil > Agricultural land | place: USA: Georgia... | reverse complement strand
TATGTGGGGCGATATAAGCGATCAGATTCTGCTAATGAAGTTGATATTGAAGTAGAAGATATTGACACAAAAGAACTGATGGAGGATGAAAGACGTTTAGAAAAAATAACAGATTATATTATTCACAATCATAACCGAAAAACCCACAACAAAGACTTTTCAGCCATTTTTTGCGTAAATAGTGTAAATACCCTAATAAAGTATTATGACCTATTTAAACAAAAGAAAATAGCAGGCAAACACAAGCTAAATATTGCCACAATATTCAGTTACGCTCCGAATGAAGAAGATGCTGATGCCGATGGATTAATTCCTGATGATTTTGAAATTCTTGATGAAAATCAAGAACATAGGCTGGTAGCAGAAAAGAAAGCAAAATATCGTAGCCTAACCTCTCATTCAAGAGATAAATTAGAGGAATATATAGAAGATTATAATCAGCTATACAACACTAAATATTCAACAAGGTCAAATGAAGATTACTATGGCTATTATAATGATATAGCAAAGAAAATAAAAGACCGAGAACGAAAGCCTGAAAACCCGAATAATCGAATAGATATTTTACTGGTTGTTAATATGTTTTTGACAGGTTTTGATGCGAAAAAAGTCAATACGATGTACGTGGATAAAAACCTACGTTATCACGGCTTAATCCAGACTTACAGCCGAACAAACCGCATTTTAAATCAAACCAAAAGCCAAGGAAATATTGTTGTTTTTCGGAACTTAAAGAAAAGAACAGACGAAGCCATAGCACTGTTTTCAAATAAGGAAGCAAAAGAAGATATTATCATTCAACCTTATGAAAAATATGTAAAGGAGTTTAATACCGCTTTTATAGAACTTTTAAAAATTGCTCCTACGGTTGACAGTGTTAATGAATTAGAAACAGAAGAAGATGAAATGGCATTTGTACAAGCATTTCGTAAGCTGATTCGATTACTGAATGTACTGACTTCTTTTGCTGATTTTAAATGGGATGATTTAAGTATAACCGAGCAGAAATTTGAAGAATACAAAAGCAAATATTTGGATTTATATGACAAGGTCAAAACAGATAATCAAAAAGAAAAAGTATCTGTTCTTAAAGATGTAGATTTTGAATTGGAATTAATTCATCGAGACGTAATTAATGTGGCGTATATTATTCAGCTATTGATAGAATTAAAAGCCGAAAAGAAGAAGAAAGATTCTGAAAAGAAAAAGAAAGATATTTTAGACTTATTGGGTAGCGAGCCATCACTAAGAAGCAAACGAGCATTAATTGAAAAATTCATACAAGAAAACTTACCCAATATTTCAAACACAGAAAATGTTGTTGAAGAATTTGAAAAATATTGGAACGAAGAACAACAAAAAGAACTGGAGGCTCTAATCAAGGAAGAAAATTTATCAAATAGCAAAACAGAAACATTAATTGAAACTTATTTATTTGATGAAAAAGAACCTCTTCGAGATGAGGTTTTAGATTTGATTGATGGAGAAAAACCCACTCTTTTACAACGTAAATCCGTAGGAGATAGAATTCTAAACCGTATAATTAAATTTGTAGATACTTTTATTGAAGGAATGAATTTGGAATAAATTACGTATATTAATATTATTTGACAATTGCTTTATACGTTTGTAATGCACTACAATCAGAAGAAAAGCCCCATTTTATAGGGGCTTGTGATTATTGTAATGGTGGTCCCACCTGGACTCGAACCAGGGACCCTCAGATTATGAGTCTGATGCTCTAACCGGCTGAGCTATAGGACCTGTGGTTGAAATGAAATCTATAACTTCATTTCTAATAATTTAAAGAACAGAATTAATCTAATTTATTAAATCGGGGGCAAAAATAGATAATCCTTGGGGATGCACCAAATATATTTCTTAAGATTTTTCGTTTTTGGTGAAAATATTTTTCAAAACAAGAAAATCAAGCTTCTTTAAGTTCTAAAAGACGAGAAACATATTTTCCGATCACATCAAATTCAAGATTTACAATATCATCTTTTTTCAAATTCTTAAAAGTAGTGTGTTCATAAGTATAAGGAATAATAGCTACGCTAAATCCAGTTTTTGTGCTATTTACAACCGTTAAGCTCACTCCATTAACTGTGATAGAACCTTTTTCTATGGTAAAATTATTTTGATCAGCATCAAACTCAAAAGAAAAAATATGACTTCCGTTTTCTTCTTTAACAGCAGTACAAATCCCTGTTTGATCAACATGTCCTTGCACAATATGTCCGTCTAATCGGGCATTCATTTTCATTCCTCTTTCCAGATTTATCGGATCTCCTTTTTGTAGAGAAGATAAATTCGTTTTTGTCAAAGTTTCTTTTATTGCTGTAACAGTATAAGAAGATGAATTCTGTTCCACAACCGTTAAACAAACGCCATCATGAGAAACACTTTGATCAATTTTAAGTTCGTTTGATAATGCTGCTTCCACAGTAATATGAAGATTATCGCCTTCTTCTTTTAAATCAGAAACAATTCCTACTTCTTCGATGATTCCAGTAAACATACTTGCCAATTATTTTAATTAAATTTGCAAACGTAAAAGTAAACAATTTTTATGGAAGTTGATTTTATTTCATTTCTTTGATGAATTAAATTAGCTAAACGTAAAAAAGAATTCTAAAAAGCAAAAATTTAAATAATATGAAAAATCTAAAAGTAGGAATCAGTATTGGAGATTTGAACGGAATAGGAAGTGAGATTGTTTTAAAAACCTTTGCTGAACCTATGATGTTAGAATTATGCACGCCGATTATTTTTGCGAATAAAGGATTTTTAAGCTTTGTGAGAAAACACTTTAATATCAATTTAAGTCTGCAAGGAATTTCCGCTCCATCAGAAGCTGTAGAAGGTAAAATAAATGTGATTAATGTTTGGAATGAAAAAGTGAAAATCAATTTTGGAGAAGAGGATAAAAGCTTAGGAAAATACACTTTAAAATCTTTAGAAGCAGCAGTAAAAGCTATTCAGAAAGAAGAAATAGAAGTTTTGGTTACCGCTCCTATAAATAAAAATGTTATCCAATCAGATCAGTTTAACTTCCCTGGACACACAGATTATTTAGCCAAAGAATTAGGCGGAGAAAGTTTGATGTTTATGGTGAGTGAAGAATTAAAAGTTGGCTTATTAACCGATCATGTTCCGGTGAAAGATGTTGCGCAAAAAATCACGCCTCAGCTGATTGAAGATAAAGTAAGATTAATTACGCAGAGTTTAAAACAGGATTTTAGAATTCAAAGACCAAAAATTGCAGTTTTAGGAATCAACCCACATAGTGGAGATAATGGAGTTATCGGAAAAGAAGATGAAAAAACTTTAAAACCCACTATAAAAAAACTAAATGATGAAGGAAATTTAATCTTCGGTCCTTATGCAGCAGATAGTTTTTTTGGAACAAAAAATTATAAAAATTTTGATGCCATCATTGCAGCTTATCACGATCAAGGATTAATTCCTTTCAAAACATTATCTTTCGGAAGTGGAGTTAATTTTACAGCTGGACTCTCTCGAGTAAGAACTTCTCCAGACCACGGAACAGCTTATGAAATTGCAGGAAAAAATAAAGCAGATTTTAAATCTTTTAGAGAAGCTGTTTTCTTAGGATTAGATGTTTATAGAAGAAGACAAGAATACAAAGAATTAACAGCAAATCCGCTTCCTATTTCTAAACCGAAACGAAGAAAAAAATAGAAACTTTTATAAAAGAAGGAATTTTTCATTCAAAAATAGGTAAGAGCAATTAATTTTATATATTTGCACCCTTGAAAGAAAATGTGAAGATGGAGAAATTTGAAGAATATAAAATTCAGTTCAGTGGATTAAAGGAAGGTGAGCATGAATTTTATTATCATATAGCGGATAAGTTCTTTGCACTTTTTGATTATAATGAGTTTAATTCAGTTGATGTTGAGGTAAAACTTTTACTGAATAAAAGACCTAATATGTTAGCATTAACTTTTGACATAACAGGAACCGTAAATGTCAATTGTGATGTAACAAATGAAGCTTATGATCAAGTCATAGATTCTGTTTTAGATTTAAAAGTAAAATTTGGACCAGTATATAATGATGAAGATGATGAGTATTTGATTTTACCTTATGAAGCTCATGAAATAGAAGTGCAGCAATATATATATGAAGGGATAATTTTAGCAGTACCTTTGAAAAAAGTTCATCCAAAAGTAATCGATGGCACAATGGAATCTGATATTTTGGATAAGCTGGAAGAATTATCACCTGGATATGAAAATAAAGAAAAAGAAGAAACAGATCCCCGATGGGATAAATTGAAAAAGTTGTTAAACGAAAAATAAACTGAGTTATGGCACAACCAAAACGTAGAACGTCAAAAACAAGAAGAGATAAGAGACGTACTCATAAAAAAGCGACTACTCCGCAGTTATCAACAGATGCAACAACAGGAGAAGTACATTTACGTCACAGAGCACATTGGAGTGAAGGAAAACTTTACTACAGAGGTCGTGTATTGATTGATGATAATACAGAAGAAGCAGAAGCATAAATGAGCTTTTGAAAACATATAAAACCTTCACAACAGTGGAGGTTTTTGTTTTTATTTTTTAAAAACTTATTTAAGTTAAAGATAAGTTTATGGATTAGGAGTTGATTAAATCCGAAAAACATACTAATTTGCGCATTGTATTAGCAGAACCTATAAAATAAGTTCTCAGATTTAAATGAAATTCCTATTTTTGGATTAATTTATGAATAAAATAAAAGCCGCAATCACAGCCGTAGGTGCGTATGTGCCTGAAGATGTTTTGACAAATAAAATGTTGGAACAAATGGTAGATACAAATGATGAATGGATCACAACTCGCACAGGTATTAAACAACGGCACATCTTAAAAGACCTCCATAAAGGAACTTCTTATATGGGGATAAAAGCTGCAAAACAACTCTTAGAAAAGAAAAATTTAGACCCAAAAAGTATAGATTTAATCATTTTTGCAACAGCTACACCAGATATGCCCGTTGCTTCAACAGGCGCTTATGTTGCTTCAGAATTAGGAGCCACCAATGCTTTTGCTTATGATTTACAATCTGCTTGTTCAGGATTTTTATATGCTATGTCCACCGCAGCAGCTTATATAGAAGCCAACCGATATAAAAAAGTATTGGTAATTGGCGCAGATAAAATGTCTTCTATAATAAATTATAAAGATCGAGCTACTTGCATTATCTTTGGAGATGGAGCAGGCGCAGTTTTATTTGAACCCAACGAAGAAGGATTTGGAGTTCAAGATGAAATTATGAGAGTTGATGGTTCTGGAAGAGAATTTCTGAAAATCAGGGCAGGTGGTTCTGCTTTGCCAGCAAGCTCAGAAACAGTTAATGGAAATCAACATTATGTAGAGCAAGATGGAAGAACTGTATTTAAAAAAGCAGTTTCTAATATGTCTGATATCAGTCAAAGACTATTAGACAAAAATCAACTTTCTGCAGATCAAGTAGATTGGTTGATTCCTCATCAAGCTAATAAAAGAATTATCAATGCCACAGCAAAACAACTGGGTTTAGCTGAAGAAAAAGTATTGATCAACATCGAAAAATATGGAAACACAACTTCTGCTACTTTGCCATTGGTGTTAGCAGATTTTGAACATAAATTTAAGAAAGGAGATAAAATAGTTTTCACTTCTTTCGGAGCGGGTTTTTCCTGGGGAGCAAGTTATCTCTCCTGGGGATACAACGCATAAACTTTAGAAATTAATTTAATAATTTATAGCCATGGAATTAAAAAAGATTCAAAATTTAATAAAATTTGTTGCCAAATCTGGTGCCAGCGAAGTAAAGTTGGAAACAGAAGAATTTAAAATTACCATTAGAACAGGATCTAATGAAAAAGAAACTACTGTAATACAGCAAATGCCAGGAATGGGAATGCCACAAGCTATGCCACAAATGGCTCCTCAGGCTCAGCCTGCTGCACCACAACAACAGCAACAACCAGCAGCGCCTCAACAAGAAGCAAAACCACAGGAAGATGCTAATTTGGTAACCGTTAAATCTCCAATTATTGGAACTTTTTATCGCAAACCATCTCCTGATAAAGATGCTTTCGTAAAAGTTGGTGATACAGTAAAAGAAGGAGACGTGCTTTGTGTAATCGAAGCGATGAAACTTTTTAATGAAATTGAAAGTGAAGTGAGTGGAAAAATTGTAAAAGTATTAGTTGATGATGCTTCTCCAGTAGAATTTGATCAACCACTTTTCTTAGTTGAACCTGCATAAACTTTAAAATAATTATCTTTTCACTAAAATTAGAAAATAGCTCTTATGTTTAAGAAAATTTTAATCGCCAATCGTGGAGAAATTGCTTTACGAGTCATCCGTACTTGTAAAGAAATGGGCATTAAAACGGTTGCAGTATATTCAACCGCAGATCGAGATAGTCTTCACGTTAGATTTGCTGACGAAGCGGTTTGTATAGGACCAGCCCCGAGTAATGAATCTTATCTCAATATTCCTAATATCATTGCAGCAGCAGAAATTACCAACGCAGATGCTATACATCCTGGATATGGTTTTTTAGCTGAAAATGCAAAGTTTTCTAAAATCTGTGAAGAGCATAATATTAAATTTATTGGTGCTTCTGCAGATATGATCAATAAAATGGGAGACAAAGCATCAGCAAGAGCTACAATGATAGAAGCTGGTGTGCCAACTATCCCAGGATCTGACGGAATTATTGAAACCTATGAAGAATGCTTAGAAATAGCAAACGAAATGGGATATCCTGTTTTGCTAAAAGCAACTGCAGGAGGAGGAGGAAAAGGAATGAGAGCTGTTCATCAAGAAGATGAATTACAGCATGCTTGGGAATCTGCAAGAACAGAAGCAGCAGCAGCTTTCGGAAATGACGCTATGTATATGGAAAAACTCATAGAAAATGGACGTCATATCGAAATTCAAGTAGTAGGAGACAGCGAAGGAAAAGCTTGTCATCTTTCAGAAAGAGATTGTTCTGTACAAAGAAGACACCAAAAATTAGTAGAAGAAACGCCTTCTCCTTTTATGACTAAGGAGTTGCGTAAAAAAATGGGAGAAGCAGCAGTAAGAGCTGCAGAAAGCATTAAATATGAAGGGGCAGGAACAGTTGAATTCTTAGTAGATGAAGATAGAAATTTCTACTTCATGGAAATGAATACCAGAATTCAGGTTGAACATCCTATTACTGAACAGGTAATAGAATATGATTTGGTGAGAGAACAAATCAAAGTAGCAGCTGGAATTCCAATTTCAGGAAAAGATTATTACCCTGTGATGCACGCGATAGAATGTCGTATAAATGCAGAAGATCCTTACAAAGATTTCAGACCTTCGCCAGGAGAAATCACTAATTTACATATCCCAGGAGGACATGGAGTTAGAGTGGATACGCATGTGTATTCAGGATATCAAATTCCTCCGTTTTATGATTCTATGATTGCTAAATTAATTGTTACCGCACAAACCAGAGAAGAAGCCATTACAAAAATGAGAAGAGCTTTAGATGAATTTGTTGTGGAAGGAATTTCTACCACTATTCCTTTTCATCGTCAATTGATGGATGAACCAAGATTTGTGGAAGGAGATTACACTATTAATTTCATGGATGATTTTGTCATGGATGAAAAATACAAAAATGAGGAAGCATAAATTACTATTTTAATTCTTATTGATAATGAAAAACCTTATTGATTTCTAAGTTAATAAGGTTTTTCTATTTTTGTTATATATTTAAAATCAGTTGTTTTGAAAATCAATATTATGAAAAATATACTCAAAGTAACTTTAGGTTTGATTTTGTTTTTAAGTTTAAATACAGAATTAAAAGCACAATCTGGAATGGAAATTCCTAAACATGAAATCAATTATAATTTAGCCAATACTTTAATCATAACTTCTGTAGAATTTGGTTATGAATATTTCATAGATTATGATCAATCTATTGGAATGAAAATCCTGATCAACGACAGAAGAAATTTCAAACATGAAAAATCAAAAAGTAAAAATAACACCCATGCTTTTCGATTAAATTATACTTATTATTTTGGACAAGAAAACCCAGGTTCAGGATTATATATTCAACCTTTTCTCAAATATAGAATGGGAGATTTCAAAGAAAACATAGGAGATTTTGATGAAAAGAAAACAAATATGGATGCTTTTATAGTGGGTATTGGAGGGGGTTACCAATGGAATTTCAGCAATAGTTTTGTCTTGGGTCCTTTTGTTAATTTTGGAAGAAACTTCAGCAAAGAAGTAAAAGAGCGTTTTTCAGCTTTTGACTTTAATGCAGGTTTTAATATCGGATATAGATTTTAAAATAATTCTACTCTTTTAAAACTAAAAATAAGTTTTTTGCGATTTTTTCTGAAACCGTTTTAACTTCATTATTAATACGAATACTAAAAGATTTATCAAACTGTTCTTGTTGAAGGATTTCAATAGAATCGTGTAAAGATATTTTCTGATTGTCTAAATAAATTAGAAATTCTTTAGAATCTTCCACAGCTACTAAAATTCCTTTTTCTCCAGGTTTACAATCTGAAAGCTTTACTTTATCAACTTTAGGGAAATTGCCTGTTTGATCAGGAATTAAATCTCCGTGTGGATCTACTTTAGGGAAATCTAAAAATTTATCCAATCGATTGGTGAGTTTTTCAGATTTAATATGTTCTAATTGTTCAGCAATTTCGTGAACTTCTTCCCAAGAAAAATCTAACTTATCTACTAAAAAAGTTTCCCATAAACGATGTTTTCGAATCACTTGAATCGCATGTTTTTTTCCTTCAACAGTTAATTTTACCCCTTGATAAGGCTTATAATGCAAAAGCTTTTTTTCTGCTAAACGCTTTACCATATCTGTTGCTGAAGATGCTTTGGTGGACATCATTTCAGCTAAAGCATTGGTGGGAACTCCTTTAGCATGTTTTTTTTCTAAATGAAAAATAGCTTTGAGATAATTTTCTTCTGAAAAAGTCATGTTTTAGAAATAGATTTACACACAAAGATAAGTTATTCTCATTGGAAAAATTAAAGCTTGAAATTTGAATTACTCAGTTTTAATCTCAGTTTCATAAAAGTTGATAAAATCATTATTCACTGCTCTATTTCCTCCTGGGGTAGGATAATCTCCTGTAAAATACCAGTCTCCTGAATTATTAGGACAGGCTTCATGAAGTTTTTCAATTGTTTGATAAATCACTTTTAATTCAGCTTTTAAACCATCTTTTGAAAGAATTTCAGCAATTTGATCAGAGATTTCTTCCGCCGTAAAAGGCGCATAAATTTCTTTGGTGTAATTTTTAATTTCCTCTACATTTTTATGTGCTTGAGCTTTACATTTTTTATAAACTTGATGAATAATATCAAATTTATTTGTTTTCTTTAATAAATCTAAAGCCGCGTGAAAAGCGATGAAATCATTTATTCTTGGCATATTTATTCCATAACAATCCGGGTAACGAATTTGAGGAGCTGAAGAAACAACCACTATTTTTTTAGGATTTAAACGATCTAACATTCCTAAAATACTTTTTCTTAAAGTTGTTCCTCTTACAATACTATCATCGATGACCACTAAATTATCAGTGGGTTTTACCACCCCATAAGTAACATCATAAACATGGGCTACTAAATCTTCTCTGCTGTTATCTTCTGTGATGAAAGTTCTTAGCTTTACATCTTTAACAGCAATTTTTTCTGTGCGAATTCTATGTGATAAAATTTCTTTTAAACGCTGTTTGGTAAGCTTCTTTCGCTCGGTTAAAATGGCTTCATTTTTTTGTCTGTTTAATTCATCTTGAGCGCTTTCTAACATTCCTATAAAAGAAGTTTCTGCAGTGTTAGGAATATAAGAAAAAACAGAATTAACCGTGTCATAATCAATAGACTTTAAAACTTCAGGCATCAGCATTTTTCCTAAGTTTTTTCTTTCTTGATAGATTTCTACATCATTTCCTCTGGAAAAATAAATTCTTTCAAAAGAACAAGCTTTTTGCTGTTGAGGTTCTAAAATCTTGACAACTTTAGTTTTTCCATTTCTTTTGGTAATCAAAGCATGACCCGGTTGAAGCTCTTTAATTTCATCAAAATCTACATTAAAAGTAGTTTGTAAAACAGGTCTTTCTGAAGTAGCAGCAACAATTTCTCCGTTTTTATAATAATAAACTGGTCTAATTCCGAAAGGATCACGAATGACAAAAGAATCTCCATGTCCTAATAATCCAGCAATAGCATAACCTCCATCCCAATCTTTTGAGGAATTTCTTAAGATTTCTTCTACATTTAATCTTTCTGCAATGTGGCTGGAAGCATCTTTTTTGTTTACACCTTCATTTTTTAAAGTAGTATATAATTCTTCCACTTCAGTATCTAAAAAATGCCCTATTTTTTCTAAAATTGTAACAGTGTCAGAATTTTCTTTTGGGTGTTGTCCCAATTCCACTAAATGATTAAAAAGTTCAGGGACATTTGTGAGATTAAAATTTCCTGCTAAAATTAAATTTCTATGCATCCAATTGTTTTTTCTCAAAAAAGGATGCACTTCTTCTATGCTTGCATAATCTTTATTATTATAAAAAGCGTGACCTAAAAACAACTCTCCGATATAAGGAACTTTTCTTTTTAATTCTTGTGTAGAAATATCTTTAGGCAATTCTTTGACCACCCCATTAATTCGATTATTGATTTTTGTAAAAACATCTTGAATGGGTTGTTGTTCTTTTGATCTTGCCCTGCTCATAAATCTTTCTCCAGGGTTCATATCAAATTTTATACTGGCTAAACCTGCGCCATCTTGTCCGCGATTATGTTGTTTTTCCATCAACAAATACATCTTGTTTAACCCATAAAAAGGAGTTCCATATTTTTCTTTGTAATGGTCTAATGGTTTTAAAAGTCTCAGTAGGGCTATTCCACTCATAATGTAAAACTAAATACTAAAGTTGTTTGTATAATTTTCAGGTATAAAAAAAGCCCTGAAAAATCAGGGCAAATTTATTTTAAGGTAAATCTATATCAAATTGAGTTAAAGATTTAAATATTTTTAAACGATTATAAACCTCATCAGATTTAAGATTTAATAAACGATCTGGACCAAATTTTTCTACACAAAAAGAAGCTAAGTTTGAACCATAAACCACTGCTTGTTTCATATTTTCAAAAGAAAAATCTTTGGTTTGTGTTAAATATCCAGCAAAACCACCAGCAAAAGTATCTCCTGCTCCTGTAGGATCAAAAACTTCTTCTAAAGGTAAAGCTGGTGCAAAAAACATATGATTTCCTTGGAATAATAAAGCTCCGTGTTCTCCTTTTTTAATCACCACAGTTTTTGGTCCCATTTTTTGGATGACTTGATTGGCTTTTACCAAAGAATTTTCTCCGGAAAGCTGTCTTGCTTCTTCATCATTAATAGTGATTACATCTACTTTTGAAATTACTTTTAGTAAATCATCCCAGCTGTTGTCCATCCAAAAATTCATCGTGTCTAAAATCACTAATTTTGGATTTTTCATCTGCTCTAAAGCACTCAGTTGAACCAGAGGATGTAAATTTCCTAACATCACTACTTCAGCATCTTGTAAGTTCTTTGGAACTTTAGGTTCAAAATCTGCCATTACATTAAGCTGCGTTTCTAAAGTATCACGACCATTCATATCATCGTGGTATTTTCCACTCCAAAAAAAGGTTTTTCCTCCTTTAATTATTTCAAGACCATCAATATTGATGTTTCTATCTGTTAAAATATCAATGTTTTCCTGTGGAAAATCTTCTCCAATCACAGAAACAATTCCTGATTTTAAATTGAAATAACTTCCTGCTAAACCTATATAAGTA
>Ga0079226_10003597_pt1 | contig 11863 bp, 10 predicted proteins | sample Poulit2014_FD_76345 | JGI IMG/M metagenome (GOLD analysis project Ga0079226, IMG submission 76345) | Agricultural soil microbial communities from Georgia to study Nitrogen management - Poultry litter 2014 | ecosystem: Environmental > Terrestrial > Soil > Agricultural land | place: USA: Georgia... | reverse complement strand
TTACATATGAAATGTACATACAATATTATGTCGAAGATAAAACAAATCAAATCGAACGCTACAATTCCAAGGTACATACGTTTGTCATTGATCAAGAAAAAGAACGTTTTATCGAATTATTAGATGTTATCGATCTCCCGAAAATAAAAAATAAAAGTGAATATACTAGATTTTTAAGCACTATTCCCGAGGGGAAAAACAAAAAGCGGCTTGAGCAAATCGATACGAAAACAGTCGAACCGATTCAATGGATTTTAACCGACAATAACATCGAATTTATTATCGAAAATAAAGAAAAAGAGAATGAAGTTGACAGAGTCATCGTAGAATACGAGAAAATTAAAGACCATTTACATAAAACATACAAAAAGCAATTCGTACCTAAAAAGAAAGAAGAAAAAACAAAGACAAAGAAACAAAAAGAAGTAACAAACAAAAAACTTGTTGCATTAACTTTTGATGATGGTCCAGATGTAACTGTTACTCCACAAATTTTAAATTTACTAGATCAATATAATATTAAGGCTACTTTTTTCATGTTAGCTAGGAACGTGAACAAGTTTCCTCATATTGCAAAAGACGTAGCAAAACAAGGTCATGAAATTGCGAACCACAGCATCAATCATATGAATTTAAATAAAGCAAAACGTTCACAAATTGAAAAGGAAATTATTGAGTCAAAAAGTATAATCGAAAAAGTTACAGGTGTTAAACCGAAATTATTCCGACCTCCTTATGGCGAATATAATAATACAGTGATAGAGTTAGCTAACAAATCGGAACAAACTATCGTAATGTGGTCAGTCGACACATTAGATTGGAAACATAGAAACATTAAAAAAACATTAGAGATAATTAATCGTGATACTAAAGATTTATCAATTGTATTAATGCATGACATCCACCAAACGACAGCCGATGCTTTAGAAAAAGTAATTGAAACATTACAAAAGGAAGATTACAAGTTTGTGACAACATCAGAGTTATTAAAACATTTAGATCCCGCATCAAATGGCGTGTATTACGGGAAGTAATAAGGTATAATAGTATGTAAGATTAGGTGGCGATATAGAAAATATATTCCACCTAATCGTATAAATTTACCCATAACTTCCGATAATATATATTATGTAAACTAGAAAAATTTAAAATTAAACATTTATGAAGGTCGATAATCTCCATAGTTATTATTAGTTTTAAGCTTTTTATCTTAAAAAATCTAATCGCCAAACTGCTTGGTTTAACAGCGTTTATAATCACTTTAGGACAATTTTACACGTGTTTATTTGCAATATTATTTTATTAGATGAATCTTAACTCATTATATTTCATTATAAGACGTCTAATATTTTATTATTCTTCTTGGAATTCATTAAATAAAAAACTAGCACAAACGATTATGTCTGTGCTAGTTTTTTATTCTAACAGATCCTTTACTTTTATTAATCGGGTAATCGTGCTTCTTTCGTGTTCGTCTAATTTCATTTCGATATAGTAAATGGTATCTTGTAGATCTGGTATGGTACGATGTTCTAAAGCATTTACCCGACGTCTTGTTTTTTCGATTTCATCAGCCATAAGCTGGCATGTTTTTTCGACTTCTGCTAATTTTAATAATTTTGGCATTATTTCGTATAGTTTTTCAATTGCATCATCTAGTTCCGAGCTTGACTGTAAAAAACCATATGGGAAAATAGAACCTTCTTCATCAGTTCGTTCTCTTTCAAAGTCGATTGCAGGAACGTGAACGCTCATTATATTCATTTTCTCTACTTTTAATGAAATACGCTCTTTCGGAAAGCTAACAGCAGCCTCTAACATATTCGTTGACATAAGACTACTTGCTAAAGCAAAATTACGAAAAGATTGTTCTAATTGCATTTCAACCTCTTTTCGTAGTTTTTTGTTTTCTTTAATTAACACAATGAACTGCCTCATTAGTTCATCTTGTTTATCTTTTAATAATTTATACCCACGCTCGGCAATTTCGAGACGTTTTTTTAAGTTGGAAAGTTCCATTCGTGTTGGCGTGACATTTAAACGTGCCATTTAATATTTAATCCTTTCTCTTATCTTTTTTATCGCGTGCTAAATATTTTTCTAAAAATTCAAATCGAATTCTTTTCAATTCTTGACGTGGTATCATCCTTAGCAAATCCCAGCCTAAATCTAACGTTTCTTCAATCGTTCGATTTGTGGTAAATCCTTGATTAATATATCGGTCATCAAAGGCTGCAGCAAATTCACTAAAGGCTTTATCAGCTTCAGACAAGGCACTTTCACCTAAAATCGTTGCTAATTCACGAGCTTGAATTCCTGCTGTATAGGAAGCATATATTTGGTTCATTGTATCAGCATGATCTTCCCGCGTCTTCCCTTTACCTATTCCTTTATCCTTCAAACGGGATAAGGACGGTACGATATTAATCGGTGGTGAAATACCTCGTTTATATAAATCCCTAGACAAAATTATTTGTCCTTCTGTAATGTATCCAGTTAAATCAGGGATTGGATGAGTTATATCATCTTCAGGCATCGTTAAAATAGGGATTTGCGTAATAGAACCTTTCTTCCCTTTTAACCTGCCGGCCCGCTCATAAATCGTCGATAAGTCTGTATACATATATCCAGGATAGCCACGACGTCCGGGAATTTCTCTTCGGGCTGCAGAAGTTTCCCGTAAGGCTTCAGCATAATTTGTCATATCTGTTAATATAACTAATACGTGCATATCTTGTTCAAAGGCTAAATATTCAGCGGCTGTTAATGCCATTCGAGGTGTTGCGATTCGTTCAATTGCTGGTTCGTTCGCTAAATTCATAAAAATAACGGCTCTATCGATCGCACCTGTTCGCTTAAAATCATCTATAAAAAACTGCGCCTCTTCAAACGTAATCCCCATTGCTGCAAAGACTACCGCAAACTGCTCATCTGAACCGGGTACTGTCGCCTGCCGGGCAATTTGAGCTGCCAGCTCATTATGAGACAATCCAGACGCTGAAAATATTGGTAATTTTTGCCCTCTTACTAACGTATTCAATCCATCTATACAAGAAACCCCAGTTTGAATAAATTCATTCGGATAATCCCGAGCAACTGGATTTAAAGGAACACCGTTAATATCTAATTTTTGTTCCGGTATAATATTAGGCCCATCATCAATTGCTTCACCTAAACCATTAAACATTCGACCGATCATATCTAGTGATACTCCTAATTCAAGAGGTCGACCAAGGAAACGTACTTTCGTATCCTTTAAATTAATCCCACTTGAACCTTCAAATAACTGAATCATTGCAATATCTCGATCAACCTCTAATACACGGCCTCTTCTCGTTTCACCATTTTGTAATTCGATTTCGACTAATTCTTCAAATTTTACACCTTCGACACCTTCTACTACGAGTAAAGGACCAACGGCCTCGGTTACTGTTTGATATTCTTTCAGCAATACTATACACCTACTTTCGCAACGAGTTGTTCAAAAGTATCCTTTAATTCTTCATTGATTGCAGTGATTTTATAAATTTCATCTTCGGGTATATCTTTTGCACGTGCAATTTTCTCACGAATTGGTAAATTGATAATCTCCTCTAAATAAACACCTTTCTTAAGGACTAGCAAACCTTCTATATAAAATTCCATAATAAGCTTCAATAATTTATATTGTTTATTTAAAGAACAGAATGTATCGACGTCATGAAAAGCATTTTGTTGTAAAAAGTCTTCTCTAATTGAACGGGCAGCCTCTAATTTAAATTGATTTTCTTCTGATAAGGTATCGCGACCTACAAGGCGAGCAATTTCTTGTAATTCTGCCTCTTCCTGTAGTAAATCTATCGCCTGCTTCCTATAAGTTGAAAAAGTTTCATTAATATTATCATCCATCCATTCATCTACTTTTCCTTGGTATAATGAATATGAGTTCAACCAATTAATAGCAGGGAAATGACGAGCATGGGATAAGGCATAATCTAGGCCCCAGAAAACTTTCGCAATTCGTAATGTCGATTGAGTAACCGGTTCAGATATATCCCCTCCCGGCGGTGACACTGCTCCGATAATCGTCAGCGCTCCTTCTCGATTATCTTTACCATAACATACGACTCTTCCCGCACGTTCGTAAAATTGGGCAATTCGTGAAGATAAATAAGCTGGGAACCCTTCGTCACCCGGCATTTCCTCCAATCGTCCAGACATCTCACGAAGGGCTTCTGCCCAACGTGATGTTGAATCAGCCATTAATGCAACTGAGTAACCCATATCGCGATAATATTCTGCAATCGTAATACCGGTATAAATAGAAGCTTCACGCGCTGCAACTGGCATATTCGATGTATTAGCGATGAGAACGATTTTTTTCATTAAAGATTCCCCAGTGTGTGGATCTTCAATTTCAGGGAATTCCATTAAAACATCAGCCATTTCATTCCCTCGTTCGCCACAACCGATGTAGACGACAACTTCTGCATCAGCCCATTTAGCAAGTTGGTGTTGAACGACTGTTTTTCCAGATCCGAACGGTCCAGGTATTGCAGCAGTACCACCTTTTGTCACAGGAAAAAAAGTGTCGATTACTCGCTGACCAGTTAACAAGGGTTCTGTCGGGTTGAACTTTTTCTTCGTTGGCCTACTTTGACGAACAGGCCATTTTTGCATCATTTGAAGAGAAGTCCCGTCTTCTAAAAAACAAATATCATCAACGATCGTAAACTCTCCTTCTAAAATCTCTTTTACCGTTCCTGATACACCCTTAGGAACTAATATACGGTGTTCTATGGCAGAAGTTTCTTGTACTGTACCAATAATATCACCGTGAGAAATGAATTCACCGACCGAAACAGTCGGTGTGAAGTACCATTTTTTCCCGCGATCTAAATTATGGACTTCAATTCCCTTTGGCAAATAACTACCGACTAGTTGTTGAACGGATTCGAGCGGTCTTTGAATACCATCGAACATTTTTTCTAATATTCCAGGACCTAACTCTACTGAAAGTGGTTCTCCAGATGTATAAACTGGTTCACCAGGACCGATACCTGTCGTTTCTTCATAGACTTGAATGGATGCGATATCGCCTCGCATTTCGATAATTTCGCCGATTAATTTATTTTTCGACACATAAACAACGTCAAAAATATTTGCTTCTTCCATCCCTTCCGCTTCAACTAAGGGACCTGAAACTTTAATTACAGTACCTACTTTCAAGTTTAGTCTCCCTTTCTTATAATAAGTTAATTCCGACTGCTTTCTCCATATTCTCATCGATCCGGTTCATACCGATTCGTAAAGACCCTTGATTACTTGGTATCGGAATAATGGCCGGAATGTATTGGTCATCGTATTGAGCAATCGTATCTTGGACATCGACAGCCAATTGTTCTGTTATAAAAATAACACCGTACTCCTTACGTGCTAAGCGTTCGATTGTTTTTCTTACTTCTAACGAATTGCTAGGTGTAAACACTTCAACACCTAACGCTTTAAATCCTAGTATAGAACTTTGATCACCAATTACCGCAATGTTTCTTTTAGACATAAACATCACGCATCCTTTGGTTTATATTTTCAACAGAAATTTTGTTTAACTTGGACATAAAAACGATTCGTAAATTTTTAATTTCTGCTTCTTTTTTAAGTATATAAGCCATCAGAGGCTCGGGTCCAAAGTGTATATACTTTGCATCATCTATAATTTGTAGTAAATAATGGTCCATTTCTTTCTCTAATGAATAGATACTACCTGTCTGTTCATAATCTTCTAAAGCGCGCTTTAAAGAGGTTCCAATCGTTTCATGTTCATAGTTCCGTATTAATTGCCTTGTCGAATCATTCAAAGAATACATTAACTTTTCCCGCTCTATACTACCATAAGGTAATAACACTTCCTCAAGAAAATCTAGATTACGCTGCTGCTTACGAACCCGTAAAAGCGTTAGCAAATTTAGAAAATCGACTTTTGCTTGGAAGTAATTTTCAAACAATGGAATATTTAGTAAGTTAATTTTATCATAAAGATGTTCGAGATATCTTCGATCTAGCAATATTTCTATTCGTTGAGGATCTTTATAATTTTCATAATCGAATAAAGTTTCCTCAATTGCTTCGGCAAGTCGTTTTGTTATATCGGAAATTTCCTGTTCAAAGCCCGATTTTAATTGCTCTATCGAAATAGTGCCAAGGGGCAGATATAAATTAGTCAAATCATCCCCTAAGAGATTCTCCTTTATTAAAACTTTGGCATTATAATAATCATATTTAAGTTGTAAAACTTGAATATATTCAGCCTCATGTACTAGATCATATACATGCTTGTATTCTTGCTGAAGGACATCTATTAAAAAGTACTCAAACTCCTCATTTGCGTAATACTTATCTTGCAACAGCTTTGCATAAGATGTTGTATGTAATATACGCCATATTTCATCAACATCGCTAGCTTCTACCATTTGCTCGAATTTTACGTGAGAAAGTAGTTCTTTTTCTAACAATCGCGTACGTACAACACTTTGAACATATTCGGTGCGATACATATGATAAAACACCCCTATTCATCAAACAGTTGCTGGGCAATTTTTATTTGTAACTCGTCCCTATAATGGGCAATCACCGATTCAAAAGTTTGATTTCTTACAATACGTCCCTCTTTAATCATAAATCCTGATTGTACGGATTCATCCTCATCCAATTGAATAGGTAACTGTAAGCTTCTAACAAGTTTACGTTTGTTTTCTGGGACAATTAATTTAGCTTCTTTTGTGAACTTTTCTTCTTCTAGTCGTTCTTTGATAAATTGAATGTAAGTATCATCATCTAAGGATTGTAATTGTTTCAAAACTTCTTGTATAACTCGATCAATTATTTCTCCTTTTGCTCGTAATACTTCATCCCTTGCATGAATTTTCGCCGAAGAGACAGCTTGTTCTTTTATAATCTTTGCCTCTCGTTTGGCTCGTTCAATCATTAAGGAAACTTCTCTTTCAGCTTTTTTTCTTTCTTCGGCCAATATTTTGGCCCGCTCTTTTTCAGCTTCTTGCACAATCGCCTTTGCTTCTTTTTTAGCGTCTTTTATAATTTTTTCGATTACTTTTTCTAAGTTTGTCACCTAATCACATCCTAAAGTCCTTTAAAATGAAACAGAGGTTAACAAAATTAACGAAATAACAAAAGCTAATAAGGCATATGTTTCAACCATAACCGAATAGATAATCCCTTTGGTCGTTTGTTCTTCATTTTTTGCCAAAATTGTAATTCCCGCTGCGGAAACTTTGCCTTGAAATACTGCTGACTTCCAACCAACAAAGGCAATTGGTAAGGTAGACATTAACACGTAAAGTCCGTGGGTTAAAGGCATCGCTACTGATAGTTGTTGAATCGCTAATAAACCAATGACAAAACCATACAAACCTTGTGTCCCAGGTAGAAGTTGCATTACTAGAGAACGACCGAACTTTTCCGGCTCTTCAATCATTAATGCTGAAGCAGCCTCACCAACGAGACCTACACCCCGAGCTGAGCCAATTCCTGACATAATAACGGCTAAAGCAACCCCTAAACCTCCAAATACAACTCCACTATGTTCTACTAACATTTCTGTAAAGTTCATTTCCATATACCCCCAATTACGTCTTTTTGTTATTTTATATTGATATATTTTGTTGCATTACGAAACATTTGAAAAGGTCGTCCACCACCTTCGTAAAACTTACCGAAAAATTCGACATAGGTTAAACGAAGCGTATGAACGTAACTACTTAAAATACTTAAAAATATATTAAAGCCTTGTCCCACAATAAAAATTAACACACCAAAAATAATTCCGACGATCCCGAAATCAAATAACATCAATACCATTAAGTTAATTGCATAGGCTATAAATCCACTAGCCAAGGCAAGTGCCATCAGTCGGGAATACGAAACAAAGTCACTAATATATCCAGTAAATCCGTATAAACTATAAAGTCCGCCAGCAAGTTTTTTTCCGAAACCTTTTTGCTCTCTTCCACCAGTTAAAACAATCCCAATCATACTAATTATTAATAAAATCATACTTACCATTCGATAAGCTTCAATTATCTCTATAAAATAACTAAGTAAAAAGAAAGCAAAACTAATTAAAAGCATATACCATAGTCCAACATCAAATAAGGCATTTAAAAATCTTTTCCGTCTTATTTCAATATATGCTTGAATACCAAGGGCAAAAAATACGTGTACGGCACCGAGTAGAATCGATAAGGTTAACAATAAGTTGTATTGTTCATTCGTATCAATCACAGCAGGTAATGAAAATAAATCGCCGAAAAACGATCCAAAAATAAGCCCCCATAAAATAGTTGTAAAACTTAGGTAATAGAAAAACTGAAAGAAATTTCTTTGTTTTTCTGTTAAATTAAAAACTTTGATAATACTAAAAGATAGGAGTAACATCATTAATCCATAGCCCGCATCACCTATCATCATTCCAAAAAAGATTGCATAAAAAATTGAAAACCAAGGTGTTGGGTCTATTTCGTTATATTTTGGTAATGCATACATTTCAGTAACCGATTCAAAAGGTTTAGCAAACTTAACATTCTCTAATAAAATTGGCACATTAGGATCGTGTTCATCTGCCTGTTTTATATGCAGATAAAAATGCTCTCCTAATTCCTTTTCAATTAATCGTTTAAATGTATCACAATAATCCGTTGGTATATAACCTTCCATTACACTTAGACGATCGGTTTGTATAAGTTGATTTGCAGCTAAAAATCGATTCTTTTTAATCATCAAATAGTCATACACAATTTCGATTTGTTCTAGGTCTGCTGCAAAATCTAATAATTTCTTATCCAATCGATCAAGCTTTTTTTCATATTGATGTAATTGATCAATTCGTGATTCTATTTCTTCTTTCGGTGACTTTTCAAACCTTAATGACACTTCGTTAAAACCATATTTCAGCATTAATTCATTAATTGTTTGTTGCTTTTCCTTATGGGCGATAAGAAGGACGTATAAATCTTGGCTTTCTTCGTTAATAATATCGTAATAGACTAGATCATGTTCATCTAATTTAATTTTAAAACGCTCAAATAGAGCTTTAGAAATAACACCTAAATGGACAGTAGATCTATGGAATTGATTCAAATCTCGTAAGGGGAAATTTAGCTGAGTCCATTTATCTAATTCTACAATTTGTTCATTAATATATGTAATTTCTCGATTAATTCTTTCTTTATCATCTATAACTTCTCGAACCTGTTCGTATATTTTCTCTAATTGAATTGATTCGGCTTTAGATTCTAACGTTTCTAAGTCTAAGGAAGGCATTCCGTCTTTTATTTGCATTAAACCTTTTTCTCGAAAATCAAAAGGTTGTAGTTGATCAATGATAAAAGTTGTCTGACGAATTTGTTCGTCTACTGCCTTTATATTTTCCTCTACGGTAACTTCTTGCAGGTTAAACTGTTTACTTAGGTCCGTTTCTTTCAATTGTTCTAAGTGGACGTATTTAAAATGTTGTAATTTTTTTAATAACGACCTCCGCCGTTCGTGGAAAAAGATTAAGTTAAATCGACTCATTTTAACGATTGCCATAGTTACTAACAATCTCCTTAACGATTGATTTCACAACAGTATCTATTTTTTTCTGGTCAAGATTACGAAGCGAGTTTGCTTCCTTTTTTCCTTTAAGCATTATGTCATCTACAAGTTTTTTCCCTTGGAGGGTTGCCTCTTGCTTAATTCCTTCTGCCTGTTCTTTACCTTCTAAAATAAGTTGATTGTGCTGTTCTTTTATTTCTAAATTTGTGCAATGTAATAAATCTTTTGCTTTTCGTTTACTTTCTTCAACTAATTTATGGGCTTTTTGTTCCGCTGCTTGAATTCCTTTTAAAGCTTCTGTTGCATTCATCATTATCACCTACCGAAGAATTCATCATTGTAAACTAGTAGCCCGCAATAGGTATTAAGATTTATCCCATATTAAAAGCCTGTCATATCTAACTAAATACCTAAAGTAAATAGGCCTATCTTATACTATACTATTAATTGCTTATTTTTCCTATTAAAGATGGAAAAATATACATTTTTGTCGAAAAGCCTTAATAAAAAGTAAAAAAAACATGCTATATACCTTGCAAGTACATAACATGTTTTTTATATTAATAGATTTTAAACCGGATAAATACCATGTTTTCTTTCTGTAAATACAATATTTTTAGAACTATAGATTTCATAGCGTTTTATTAATTCATCACGTAATTCATTTGGTTCAATAATTGCATCGACGACCATTTCGGAAGCAAGTCGATATATATCGATATCTTTTTTATAGGATGCTTGCTTTTCTTCGATAAACCTTCTTCTGTCCTCACCGTCTAGTTCGGCAATTTTGTTGGCATACACTGCATTTACTGCTGCCTCGGGACCCATAACAGCAATTTGCGCAGTGGGAAAGGCAAGAACTGCATCTGGTTCAAAGGCTGGACCTGCCATCGCGTAAAGACCCGCACCGTAGGCCTTTCTTACAACGACAGATATTTTAGGAACAGTTGCTTCACTCATCATTGCGAGCATTTTCGCACCGTGACGAATAATTCCCATCCGTTCAACTTGAGTACCGATCATAAAACCTGGTACATCCATTAAAAATAATAACGGAATATTGAAAGCGTCACAAATTTGAATAAACTTGGCTGCTTTATCCGCTGAGTCGGGAAATAATACGCCTCCTTTTTGACGGGGTTGATTGGCGATGATTCCAATAGCATTCCCATCCAACCTAGCTAAACCAGTGATGATTTCAGGGGCAAATAATTCCTTTATTTCCATAAAACTATCTTCATCGATAAAGCGATTAATTAATTCATACATATCGAAAGGTGCATTCTGATTTTCAGGAATAAGTTCTTGAATTGATTGCTCATAAAATTTAGGAGCTTTTGCTGTACTTTTCTTCGGTTTGTTACGAAAGTTTGATGGAAAATAAGTTAAATACTTTCTTGCTAATTGGATTGCTTCTTCTTCAGTTTTAGCTAATAGATCTCCACAGCCGGAGATCGTACAATGCATCCGAGCACCACCCATTTCTTCTAGGGTAACCTTTTCGCCGATAACCATCTCAGCCATCCTTGGCGAACCTAAATACATCGAAGCATTTCCTTCTACCATAATAACAATATCGCTGAATGCCGGTATATAAGCTCCTCCTGCAGCTGACGGTCCAAAAAGTAACGTAATTTGTGGGACTCGACCGGATAATTTAATTTGATTATGGAAAATTCTCCCGGCTCCCCGTCTTCCCGGAAACATTTCGATTTGATCGGTAATCCTTGCTCCTGCAGAGTCGACTAAGTAAAGCATCGGAATTTCTAATGTCATTGCTGTTTCTTGAATGCGGATTATTTTTTCTACTGTGCGCTTTCCCCAAGATCCAGCTTTAACTGTCGAATCGTTTGCCATGACGGCTACTTTTTGTCCATGAATTTCACCAATTCCAGTTACAACCCCATCGGAAGGGAGACGCTCTTTAGCTTCACAATTTGCAAAAAATGCATCTTCTACATCTAATCCTTGATCGAATAGGCGTCTGAGGCGCTCCCGAACGAAAAGTTTTCCTTGTTTTTCGTTACGCTTGTGATATTTTTTATCGCCTCCTTTTTGAATATCTGCAATTTTTTCTCGAAGTCGGTTTAAATAAGCCAAAAATTTTCCTCCTTTTTTATTATTGTCCAGTAAATTTTGGTGTACGTTTTTCTTGAAAGGCATGCAAAGCTTCTAGACGATCTTTTGTATAAAAGGTTTTTTCATAACAAAGTTGTTCAATTGTAAGACCAGTTTCCAAGTCTACTTCGCTACCGTAATTGATTGCTCGTTT
>Ga0079226_10003596_pt1 | contig 11864 bp, 9 predicted proteins | sample Poulit2014_FD_76345 | JGI IMG/M metagenome (GOLD analysis project Ga0079226, IMG submission 76345) | Agricultural soil microbial communities from Georgia to study Nitrogen management - Poultry litter 2014 | ecosystem: Environmental > Terrestrial > Soil > Agricultural land | place: USA: Georgia... | reverse complement strand
TGCTGAGCTGTTGGAGTCCGGCCAAGCAAACCTTGAAGAAATTGCTAACCGTTTAGATATCAAACCGCGTCAATTACGCACCCGGCTCGCCGACGCAGGTACCAACTTTAACCAGTTGGTGGCAGATTACCGTTGCCGTTTAGCTAAGCGTTTGCTTGGTGGTACGGATGAATCCATTGATGAGATTGTTTATTTAACGGGCTTTTCTGAGCCGAGCACCTTTTATCGCGCGTTTAAACGTTGGGTGGGCATGACGCCCATTGAGTACCGTCGCGCGAAAAAAGAAGAGGAAGAGCGCGAGCGTAGCGAGGCTTAACGGTTCTTTAGCGAATAAAAAAAGCTCAGTTCAAAACGAACTGAGCTTTTTTGTTTGTGCTTATGATGAGCGTGAACTAAGCGCCTAAGAGGCTCTGGCCACACACACGCACAATGTTACCGGTGGCGCCTTGGGAGGCCGGGCTAGCAAAGAAAGCAATAGCTTCCGCCACATCCACGGGTTGGCCGCCTTGGTTTAAGGAGTTGAGGCGACGACCCGCTTCACGAATAGCAAAGGGAATAGCACCCGTCATTTGGGTTTCGATAAACCCAGGCGCAACAGCGTTAATGGTGATGCTTTGCTTGGCGAGGTCTTCTGTCATGCCGTCTACCATACCGATAACCGCAGCCTTAGAGGTGGAGTAGTTGGTTTGGCCCATGTTGCCAGCAATGCCAGAAATAGAGCTCACACCAATAATACGGCCACCTTTATTGATGGTGCCATCTGCAAGGAGCTTGGCGTTGATACGCTCTTCAGAAGCAATGTTGATATCGATAACCATATCCCACAGGTGCTCTTTCATGCCGCCCATGGTTTTGTCGCGGGTAACTCCAGCGTTGTGAACTAAGATATCTAGGCCGCCTAGTTCTTTCGCTTTTTCACTAATAATAGTGGGCGCATCTTCTGCAGTAATATCTGCGCTAAGGGCTACGCCGTTAAGTTTGTTGGCAACTTTGTGCAGATCTTCGCTCATGGCAGGAATATCTAGCACCACGACTTTAGCGCCATCGCGCGCTAGGGTTTCAGCAATGGCTGCGCCAATACCGCGTGCAGCACCTGTTACTAGCGCTGTTTTGCCTGCTAAAGGCTGTTGCCAATCAAACTTTTTACCATCGAATTCCGCCTTGCGTACACGCACCACTTGCGCAGATACGTAGGCTGATTTGGGAGAAAGCAAGAACTGCAATGCACTGCTAGCTTGTGCTTCAGCACCTTCGTCTGCGTAAATTAGGTTGGCCGTGGCGCCGTTTTTAATTTCTTTACCAAAGCTCTTCACTAAGCCCACTAAGCCGCGTTGCGCAATGCGCTGCTCTAGATCACAGGTTTCTGGTGTGCGACCAATCACAAGGATACGGCCACATTTATCGAGCTTACGAATCACGGGGTGGAAGAATGCCCAAGCGGCTTTGAGTTCTTGGGTGTTTTTGATGCCGGTAGCATCAAATACCAAGGCTTTAAATTTAGCTCTGTCCTCAGGGGCAGGCATATAAGTGTGAGCAGTTTGCTGAGTCGCCGTGGCTGCAGCTTCGATGTTTTCGCCCGCAATAGCGTTAGCGAGCACATGAGCTTGGGCAGCAGGAGCTAGCTTTAGGTTGGTGAAAATAGTGTCTAAGGCGGTGCCGTTTTCTGCGGCGCCTACAAGTACAGCACCTTTAATAAAGGAGGTATCACCTAAGGTAAAACGCTCTAAAGGTGTGGGAATAGGTAAGTTAATAGCGCTGAAGACTTTTTTGCCCACAGCGGAATTGGCTAGGGCATGGTAAAAATCGCTCATAGTCCTCGTCCTGAATGCGTAAGTTAACGAAAAACATAAGCAGCCGTGGCTGTTATGGAGTTATGAAAGCGCCAAGTCTAGCACAGCTGATGTGGCTAGCATTTGCCCCAACGACAAAACTTAAAACGGATTTGTAATAAGTGTTCACTAGGATTGGCATTTCGGCCAACTAGACTCCGCGGTCGCTTGGCTTATCGCTGTAAGGCCATTGTACCCGCTGCTCGGTAAAGGTATTGTGCCCCTGTTTTAAAGCTTAACCAGGGTGCTCTTAGGTGCTGTCATTGGTTGGGCTTGCTTAATTGATAGCTCTTAACTCATGAGGAGAACCCCATGTTAGCAGGGAAAAAAGTCCGCAAGGTGGCCGTGATTGGCGGTAACCGCATTCCATTTGCCCGTAGCAATACGGCTTATTCCACCGCATCAAACCAAGAAATGCTCACTGCAGCGCTGCAAGGTTTAGTCCAACGTTTTAACTTGAAAGGCGAGCGTCTTGGCGAAGTGGCCGCTGGTGCTGTAATGAAACACTCGCGTGATTTTAACTTGGTGCGTGAAAGCGTGATTGACTCTGGTTTGGCGCCAGAAACCCCTGCTTATGATTTGCAGCAAGCTTGTGGTACTGGTTTAGAAGCAGCCATTTTAGTGGCCAACAAAATCGCTTTAGGCCAGATCGAAGTGGGTATTGCCGGCGGTGTGGATACAACATCTGACGCTCCTTTAGGTGTGAATGAAGAAAAGCGCAAAGTATTTATGGAATTAAACCGCGCTCGCACCACAGGCGATAAAGCCAAATTGGCACTTAAGCTCTTGAACCCTAAGTGGATGATGCCTGATATTCCTCAAAACGCTGAGCCGCGCACTGGCATGTCCATGGGAGATCACGCCGCAGTAACCGCTGTGGAATGGGGTGTGAGCCGTGAAGAGCAAGATGAGCTTGCATGGCACTCACACAAAAATTTGGGTAAGGCCTACGATGAAGGCTGGCAAAAAGATTTAATCACCCCTTTTCGTGGCTTGGATCGCGATAATAACTTGCGTGCAGATTCCACACTTGAAAAATTGGCGACGCTTAAGCCTGTTTTTGGCGGCGCAGGCGGCACCATGACAGCAGCCAACTCCACTCCCTTAACTGATGGTGCTTCTGCTGTGTTGTTGGCTTCTGAAGAGTGGGCGAAAGAACGCGATTTGCCTGTGCTGGCTTATCTCACCTTTGGTGAAGCGGCAGCAGTGGATTTTGTACAAAAGCGTGAAGGCTTATTGATGGCACCTGCTTATGCTGTGCCGCGCATGCTTGAGAAGGCTGGCATTACTCTGCAAGATTTTGATTTTTATGAGATCCACGAAGCCTTTGCTTCCCAGGTGCTGGCTACATTAAAAGCATGGGAGAGCGAAGAGTTTTGCAAAGAGCGTTTAGGCTTAGATAAAGCATTAGGCAGCATTGATCGCGAAAAGCTTAACGTTAAAGGCAGTTCTTTAGCCGCAGGGCACCCTTTTGCTGCCACGGGTGGTCGTATTATTGCTAACGCTGCCAAGCTTCTGAATGAAAAGGGAAGTGGTCGCTGCTTAATTTCCATCTGTGCTGCAGGTGGCCAAGGGGTTGTAGCTATCCTTGAGAAGTAGTTTTATCTGATTACTTTTTATCGAAGTAATTAGGTATAAGGCCGAGCTGATGCCACAAGCGTTAGTTCGGCCTTTTTTATGTTTGTTATAAATACCAAAAAGGGATTGTCATTAGTCCTAACAGTAAGCTGATACCTATTAAGGTAAGTGCAAAACGAAAAGGGTGGGCTTTAATTAATTGCCACTGAGTGGTATGGGTGCCTTGGTGTTTTTGCTCTTCCCAATGCTGGCGGGCTTGTTCTGCTCTTTGCTGTTGGTACTCGTTTAACAATACCCTCACTTCGGCTTGCTGCGCTTTGTTTCGCAACCAAATACCGCCAGGGTTAAATCCCATAAAGCTAGGTGGTACCTCGTAAAAATCAATGTGATGTTCAATGAGTAAAGCACGCACCTGTTCTATTTCATCTTCTGGCGCATAACGAAAGCTAAGTAAGAGCATAGATATCTCATTGTTGATGTAAATAACTGGAAAGCATGGCAGCAGCTTCTTGGCTGATGCTGCTCATATCTTTGCTAGTGCCATAAATACCGTCAAGCATAAAGCGACACAAACCGTGCAGCATCCCCCAAGTGACTTGAGCCACACGCAAAGGCTGCTTGTTGTGTTCGGGGTTGATTGTGTTGAGCAGGGTTTGCATGCGCTCGGCGTAGGCGCGGAAGCTATCATGAGCCGTGGATTTAAGCGAAGAAGTGGGTTCCATGCGTTGCCAAATGGCACGACCAAACATCAGCTCGTAGCGGGCGGGGTGTTCAATGGCAAAGCTCAAATAGCCTTTCACGAATTGCAATAAATAGTGATCCAAGGGGATGTCAGGCGCCCACTGTATGCGCTGCATTAAATGATTCAGCTGATGAAAACCTTCTTCTGCCAAGGCGCAAAGTAATGCATTCTTGTTGGCGAAATGGTGATAGGCTGCGGTGCGTGACACTCCGAGCGCCTCGCCGAGCTTGCGTAGGCTCAGGCCTTCCACGCCATCGCGTTTAAGGATGGCGTTGGCCTCCTGTAGCAAAGAATCGTACAGATTGCCGTGGTGATAGGGTTGTTTGTTATTCATAAGTGAGCCTTTTGAGTCTTGACAGTGTTAAGATACAGCTCTATCTTAGCGCTGTAAAGATTGGTTTATTAAAGGAGCACTCCGTGACAGCAGCACAGCAAAATCACTATCCACGTATGTTAGAGCCATTAGATCTTGGCTTTACCCAATTAAAAAACCGAGTTGTAATGGGCTCTATGCACACAGGCCTCGAAGATAGGCTGTGGCACAGAGCTAAGCTTGCGGAGTATTTTGCTGAGCGTGCTCGTGGCGGCGTGGGCTTGATTATTACGGGGGGCTTTAACCCCAACCGTAAGGGCTGGTTCTTCCCCTTTGCGGGTAGCATGATCCATATGGCGGACGCTTTAAGCCATATTCCCATTACCCGTGCTGTGCACAAGGCGGGGGGCAAAATTTGCTTGCAAATTCTGCATGCTGGCCGTTATAGCTACCATCCGTTTTCGCGCTCTGCTTCTGCGATTAAATCCCCCATTAACCCCTTTAAGCCCAAAGCCATGAGCACCAAAGAGGTGCGCCAAACGGTAAAAGACTTCGCCAATGCAGCACGCTTAGCTAAAAAAGCCGGTTACGATGGTGTGGAAATTATGGGCAGTGAAGGGTATTTGATTAACCAATTCACCGCGCCTGCCACCAACAAGCGTACCGATGAATACGGTGGTAGCCGTGAAAACCGCCACCGTTTCCCACTAGAAATCGTGGAAGCGGTGCGCAAAGCTTGCGGTGATGATTTTATTATTATCTTCCGCTTATCGGTGATTGATTTGATCCCTGATGGCTCCACCCAAGAAGATATTTTAGCCTTGGCAGCAGACCTAGAAAAAGCGGGTGTGAATATTATTAATAGTGGCATTGGTTGGCATGAAGCGCGCGTGCCCACTATTGTGACTTCAGTGCCACGTGCTGCGTTTGCGGAATCCACGCGTAAAGTCAAAGAGGTGGTATCGGTACCAGTGATAGCATCTAACCGTATTAACGATCCTAAGGTGGCGGAAACTATCTTGGCTAAGGGTGATGCCGATATGGTGTCTATGGCGCGTCAGTTGCTTGCAGACCCTCACTTTGTTAATAAAGCCGCAGCCAATAATGCTGATGAAATCAATACTTGTATTGCCTGTAACCAAGCGTGCCTAGATCATACGTTTAATTTGCAGCGCGCCACTTGCTTGGTGAACCCGCAAGCTTGTTATGAAACCGAACTCAAGTACCTTAAAACCCACAAGCCATTAAATGTTGCTGTGGTGGGTGCGGGCCCTGCCGGTTTAACTGCGGCGACTATTGCCGCAGAACGAGGACATAAAGTGACCTTGTTTGAGGCGTCAGAGCGTTTAGGCGGCCAATTTAATTTAGCCGCTCGTATTCCAGGTAAAGAAGAATTCTGGGAAACCTTGCGTTATTACCAGCATCGTTTAGAGCGCTTGGGTGTAGACGTAAAACTTAACCATAAAGCAAGCCGTGAAGAGCTAGAGCAGTCAGGTTTTGATCATGTGATCGTGGCCACAGGCGTGGTGCCACGTATTCCTAGCATTCCGGGTATAGAACACCCCAAAGTGGTGACGTATGCCGATGTGCTCAATAAAAAAGTTACCATTGGCCCGCGTGTGGCATTAATGGGTGCTGGTGGCATTGGGTTTGATGTGGCGCAGTATTTAGCACAGGATGCTAACGCGCCTTCACCACAGCCCTTGGCGGATTGGCAGCAAGAGTGGGGGGTGGAGCCTAATGACGCCACCTTGCCCGGTAATATTGTACAAGCCAAGCCAGCTCCGTCAGCCCGTGAAATTTACTTATTGCAACGCAAAACAAGTTCTTTGGGCAAAAACCTGGGCCGCACCACAGGCTGGGTGCATAGAGCGGCTGTTCGGATGAAAGCGGTGACAACTATTGCAGGCGTGCAGTATGATTTCATTGATGATAAAGGCTTATATATTACTGTGGATGGTGAACAGCGTTTGTTAGAAGTGGATCACGTGGTGTTGTGTACTGGCCAAGAGTCGGTGCGCGAACTTTACCAAGAAGGCAGCACAAGCATTCCTCAGTTTCATATTATTGGCGGTGCTGATGTGGCTGCTGAGCTTGATGCGAAACGCGCCATCCGCCAAGGCGCTGAACTGGCAGCAAAATTATAATGACAATTAACCTAGCACAAATGGCGGCCTTATTGGCCGCCGGCGTTTTCTTTCTCACAGGCTTGCTCACAGGGGTGTGGAAGTATTGGCAAATGCACTTTCATGGGCGAGATCATTACTATGTGGCTATCGCTCATCGCGCTAGCCTTATGTATGCCTTTGCGGCCATAGTGCTTGAGCGTTTGGCGGCTTTTAGTGCTTGGTCTGATGTAGTGAATACATGGGCTGTATTGGCGAGTTGTTTATTTTTTGCCTTAGCGATTGGCACCTATGTGGTACATGGTGCACTGAAGGACACTAGCAATCAGCTAAAACGACCTCACAAACTAGGTCGCCACCACTTGCCTGCTTGGATGGTAATGGGGTTTATGCTGAGTTTAATTGTGGCCGAGATAGGTGGTTTTATGGTCCTGTTTACGGGGGTTATCCACGCCTTCTTGATAGCCTAATCAGTGACCACAGTGCCTGTGATACTCTTGGATAACGCTTGATACGGAGCGATCAAGCATATCCACCCATACTCGATACTCAGTTCCTTCTGGCGAAGTCAGCATGGCAAAATCCCTTTCCGACAGTGGCGTGCCGCTGTGCATCCTCGTGCCGCTTTGAGGTGGTTTTTTGCCACTCGATTTTACCAGTGACATCCCTGCTGAGGTTTTAAGCATAAAGAAATCACATTCTGTATCTTGGTTAACCACTAGCCCATTTGCTTTTGCTATTGCTGGTAAGCATAGGAGGCTTAGCAGTAAACCTGTATAAAGCCGAGTTGCCCAGTGCATAGTGTAGTTCTTATTTTTTATTGTTTTAGCTACCTTAACAAAACGATAGCAGTTTAGCGGGAACTAGTTTGGTTTCTTTAGGCGATTAAACTGAGCTACTTGGCTTTAGAGCCAAGGCTAGCGAGTTACTTGGGCGTATCCACAACGACAGTGCACAGCTGTGTATCGTCATTAATGCCAAAAGCGCCTTCTCCACCTTTTACGTGCCATTCCATACCTTCATCGCTCACATAGCGTACGCCCGATGCTGAAACGGCTTGCACCATGAGATATTGGTTTTCATCGGTGCTTACCACAGCCGTATCGCCTGCGTAGGTCACTTCGATAGTGCTTTCGTCTTCACATTGATAGATCTCGGTGCGTGGGGCTTCAATGGAAAGGTTAGTGTTTTCTTCTTCGGTGTTTTGAGGGCCTTGGTCGCAGGCAGCAAGGAAAAACGGAAGGGCTAAAACAAGTAAGAATTTGTGCATGGTGCTGTCCTTGTTAAGTAAAAAGAGGGCCTTAACAAAATAGCACATTGATAAATGTTTTTTGCAAAAAAAGGAAATATGGCGATGGCGCTAGCCACCGCCATGCGAGGGCTAGCGCAGTTCTTGGGAGCTAAGTCCTAATAAGCGACGAGCAATAATGAGTTGTTGGATTTGCTGGGTGCCTTCAAAAATATCGAGAATCTTTGAATCACGCGCCCATTTCTCTAGTAGCTCTGTCTCGGTGTAGCCAAGAGTACCTGCTAGTTCGGCGCAGCGCAGAGTGATGTGATTGCCTACGCGGCCTGCTTTGGCCTTCGATATAGAGGCTTGCACTGAGTTAGCTTGGCGGTTGTCTGCCATCCAAGCGGCCTTTAATACGAGCCAATAAGCAGCTTCTAGTTCGGCTTCCATGGTATAGATTTCAGCTTCTATAGCGCTCACTGTGTCCACAGGAGCTTGGTAATCAAGATGAATACTATCAGCTAGCAGCTCGCGTAGGCGCTCAAGAGAGGCACGAGCGCAGCCCACTGCCATGGCTGCCACGAGTGGGCGCGTGTTATCAAAGGTTTCCATAACACCGGCAAACCCTTTTTGAACATTAACCTCTGGGCTGCCAAGCAAGTTTTCTGCCGGTACGCGGCAATCTGTGAAGGTAATAGCGGCGGTATCGGATGCGCGGATACCAAGCTTTTTCTCTAAGCGTACTAGCTCCATGCCAGGTGTGCCCCAAGGCACCACAAAGGATTTAATAGCAGCGCGCCCCAGCTTAGGATCCACACTTGCCCACACCACAACGCTATCGGCGCGTTCACCAGAGGTGACAAAGATCTTCTCGCCATTAAGCACATAATGGTCGCCATCTTGAATAGCAGTGGTACGAATGGCCGCAGAGTCGGAGCCACAACCGGGTTCCGTAATAGCCATGGCGGCCCATGTGCCTTTAAAACGTTCAAGTTGCTCGTCATTCGCTACGGCCGCAATTGCTGCATTGCCTAGGCCTTGGCGTGGCATAGCAAGCAAAAAGCCAACATCGCCATAGCAGAGTTCCATGACGCCTAAACAGGTGCTCATGTTGGCGCCATTAATTACTTGTCCTTCGTTGTTGCTTTTGCCTTTGCTCGCTTGGGTGGCGCCTGCGCTGTTGCTAGGATCGCCTTCGTTGAAGCCATCCAACACAGCGGCAAGCATTTCTAGTTCTTTAGCTTCTTGGTGTTCTGCGCGGTCATATTTGCGCGAAATAGGGCGGTACACGTTAAGTGCTACTTGGCGGGCATTATTAATGATCGGTTTGAATTTGTTAGGTAAATCAATATTCATGGGATAATCCTTTTATTCGCAAGTGGAAAGATAAAGGGCTTATAGATGTAAGCCGCCGAATGCCACGCCTACAGCACGTAGGTCGCGGTACCAACGCTCCACTGGGAACTCTTTGGTATAACCGTGGCCGCCGAGTAATTGCACACCATTGGTGCCCACTTGCATGGCTTTTGTTTTGCATAGCGTGCGCGCTAAATGCGCTTCTCTTTGGAAACTTTTGCCTTGTGCAGCACGGCTTACAGCGCGCCAAGTCAGAATGCGCATACTGTCGATTTCAATGGCCATATCCGCAATCATAAATGCTACGGCTTGGCGGTGGCTGATGGGCTCACCGAAAGCTTCGCGCTCATTAGCGTAAGGGATAACGTAATCCAGTACGGCTTGGCTTGCACCCACGGCCAGTGCACACCAAGCCAAGGTGCCAAGATCCACAAACGCTTGATAATCAAAATTATCGTCACCTAGCACTTGATCTTTAGCAACGCGTACTTGGTTAAGGTTTAGAGGACGGGTGTCGGCGGCGAGCAAGCCCATGGCGGGATCTTCACCAATGGTGAGGCCGTCCGTACCGCCTTCAACAATAAACACTTTAGGGCCGTCGTTAGTTTGAGCAGCAACCAAAAACAGCTCGGCTTCTTTGGCTAGTGGGACTAAGGATTTAGTGCCATTTAGCACGTAAGTATCGCCTTCCAATACAGCGGTGGTGTTGAGTTGGTGGGGGTTAAATAAAGGCGTGGGCTCTGCCACAGCAATAGTGGCCACAGGAGGTTTTTCATCAACAAAAGCGGGCAAGTAGGTGCCTTGTTGTTCGCCTGTGCCCCAGCGAGTAATAGCGTTGGCCACGCCTAGCGGGGCAAGAATAGCCACAGCTTGGCCCATGTCACCATGAGCAAGGTCTTCGGCTACGAGCATCGACGTGACAGTCGTACTTTCTGTGGCAACACCACCAAATGCTTCTGGTACAGCAAATAAATTGAGTCCTAAATCTTGCACCACGGCGAGTGTGTCAGCAGAAACCGCACCAGCCCCTTCGGCTTTTTCAGCTTGCTCACGCAATACTTCTTTGGCAAAGGCTTGCACAGATTCACGCACCATTTGTTGCTCTTCTGTAACATTTAAATCAAAGAGCTGTGTGGTTTCGCCAGGTAAGTGTACAGGTTTGCTGCCTTTCTTAGCTGGAGTAAAAGTACGGGCTGTGGTGCTAATAGCTTGGAAGCCAGTTTTGGTAAGACGGTGAGCCAGCTGTTCGGTTATTTTTCTTAAGCCAACTTTATCGAGAAATGTGGAGCTTGCGAGTTTGTTAAGGGTAAATAGGGCAATGCCTACTGGATCTTTTTGCATGTCTTTTTTCACCTTGGGTGAGTGGAAGAAATGCATCGAGTATGGCGGCTTAGGTTTTTACTGCATAGACAGTAGTGCCTAAAGCAAACGGCGCAATGGTAAAGCCTGTCGTGCCTATCTTTATGGCAATAAAAAAGCAGCCCTTATATAAGAGCTGCTTTTACGAGCGTATCAACCAATAGGAACTTAGTTTTTAAATAACGCTTCTTCGGCCGTTGCGCGCAGGATAACCTCTACGCGACGGTTTTGTGCGCGGCCTTCCGCAGTGCTGTTGTCGGCGATAGGCTCGTGTGGGCCTTTACCAACAGTGCTAATGCGATCGCCATCTACGCTGTAACGCTCAACTAAAGCATTTTTCACTGCCGCAGCGCGGTCTGAAGAAAGCTTCTCGTTGAAAGCAACGCTACCTGTGCTATCAGAGTGGCCTTCTAGCTCTAGCTTGGCATCTGGGTACTGGGTGAGTAGCTCATCGATTTTAGCGAGCTGCTCGATAGAGTCATCGGTGAGGTCAGCTTTGCTGAGCTCAAACTCTAAGTACAAGGTTTCGCGAACGTCGCGCTCAAGTACTTTTTGGCAGCCATTTTCGTCAACCAAGGCGCCTGCAGGTGTATCTGGGCACTGGTCGAGGTAATCAGGCACACCGTCGCCGTCGCTATCGAGTGGGCAGCCTACAGAATCAACTGCTACGCCAGCAGGTGTATCAGGGCACTGATCGATATCATCGGGAACGCCATCACCATCAGAATCAATAATTTCTGGCTCTTTAGGCGCGGCAGGTTTGGCACCAAAGGCAAGGTTGATAGCAGCGTAAATTTCACCATCTACACGGTCGTCATAGTCGGTCCACATGGGACGAGCACCTACATCAAGTACCCACTGGTTAAGAAAACCACGTTGTAGACCAAACTCAACACCCACTAGCGCTTCTTCATCGCGGCCGTTACCGCCACGGTGATCAAAGCGGACTTGACCTGCGGTTAAACCTGCATAAGGCTCAAAGCCTAAGAAGTTGGTGTCATTGAAGTGATAGCGAGCAGAACCCAAAATCACGCCCACATAAGTACGGTAGGGGGTGTACTTGCCTTGGGTATCATTACGTTCCCACCACACCTGGCCAGACCAGTTGGGGTGGAAGCGAACACCTGCTTGGATACCAGGTAATGTCACTTCACGGAAACGGTTGTCACCGTGTTTATCAAACCAATACTCACTGACGTGAGCACCGAAATAGCTATAGGATTCTGGTACTTGATGCCCAGCATCAGCTGTGGCAACAGAGCCAGTAAACAGTACTGCGGCCCCTAGCGCAGAGGAAAGCAGGAGACTTCTTGTCTTCATAATGACACCT
>Ga0079226_10003595_pt1 | contig 11864 bp, 6 predicted proteins | sample Poulit2014_FD_76345 | JGI IMG/M metagenome (GOLD analysis project Ga0079226, IMG submission 76345) | Agricultural soil microbial communities from Georgia to study Nitrogen management - Poultry litter 2014 | ecosystem: Environmental > Terrestrial > Soil > Agricultural land | place: USA: Georgia... | reverse complement strand
GTCATCCTCGACTACCTCCTCACCGGGCACGGCGACCGCTGGCGCAACTACTCCGACCACCTCTCCGAAGCGGACCGCACCCAGGCCCAGGTCATCCTGCAGGGCCAGTACGAGACGCTCCGCGGCGGGATCCGGGACGCGATCCTCCAGGCCTACGGCGCCGCCACCCCACAGCCCGGCGTCCTCACCGAGGGGTCCGGCGACCAGGTGCTGTGGAGCCTCGACCAGGGGCACCAGCCCCGCACCCCGGGCGGCCCCACCCTGGATCGTGCGCTCGCCCAGACCATCGCCGAGGCCTGGGACTCCACCTTCCCCGAGCATCCCGTCTTCGTGCCCGAGGACCAGGCGGTCAGCGTGCGCGAGCTCGAGGCGGTGGTGGAGCACATCTCCCGGGCCGCCGGGGATCCGGACCACCGGGTGCCGCTTCAGGGCAACGTTGCGGCCGTGCGACGGGTGACCGATCCGCTGCGGGTGGGACGCACTAGCGAGACCCACTTCCTGTTCGGCACCGAGTACTTCGGCACCTGGGACCGGGACGTCATCACCGGTCTCGGTGCGATCGGGCGCGACCCCGCGGAGACGGTGAACGTCGGCGAGCTGCAGGATGCTCTGCGCCGCACCCCGCTCGGCTCCGGTCTCGACCGGGCCGTGCTGGACCTCGTCGTCATCGCCTGGGCCATCCGCCACCAGCGCGCATGGACACAGTACCGTGCCTCGATCCCGCAACCGCCCCCCGGCAAGCTCGCCCGCGACATGGAGCTGCACCCGCAGGGGATGCCCAGCGAGATGCAGTGGACCACCGCCCGTCACCGCGCCGGGGCGATCTTCGGGGTCGAAGCTCCGCAGTACCTCACTGCCGCGAACCTCACCACTCTCGCCCGGCAGGTGCACGAGCAGGCGACCGCACTGCGGGAGGACGCCCGCGCTCTCAGCAGCGCGCTCACCGAGGTGTCCGCGCAGCGCGGCATCACCGTCAGCAATCGCCTGACCGCCGCCGCGCAGGGCACCTCCCTCGTGGACGACCTCGCGGTCCTCAAGGGGCTGCCGCTGCTGCAGCGGCTCGCGGACGCCACACTCGAGGCCAGCGACCAGGAGCTCGGTCGCTCCCTGCGCAGCGCCGCGACGGTCACCCGCGCCCTGAAGGAGTTCGACACCGCCCGCCTCACGCCCCTCGCCGCCGGTGCCGAGGCGGGGGACGAGACCGGGCGGGCCGCCCGCGGCATCCTCCAGGACCTCGACGAGGCGCTCGCCGGTCACCAGCTGCAGCGCCCCCTCGAGAAGGCGCTCACGGCCTTCGACACGGCAGCCTGGACCTGGCTGAGCCGCCGCGCGAGCCCCGGCCCCGCCCCGGCACCGCAGCCGGCCCCGGACCCGGCACCCTCCGCGGGCCGGACCGGGCGGCGCACCGTCACCTGGAATGGTGGCACCGGGCTCGAGGAGCTCAGCCGCGAGATCGCCGCGCAGGTCCGCGAGGGCACGCGCGTGGAGATCACCTGGCGGGAGCTGCCATGACCGTCGCCGTCGTCGCCGCGCCCGTGCAGCGCGCCACCGTCCTCGCCACCGTCGAGAGGGTCCGTAGGCGGGGCGGGGCGAGCAGCGTTCTGGGCATCAGCGCCTCCCGCCCCCTCGAAGGAGCCGAGGGGCTCACCGATCAGCACGGCGACCCCGTGACCGTCAACTGGTGTCCCTCCGCGCTGGCGTGCTGGGATGCACTCGCCTCCTGGGACCAGAACGGCTGGCTGGTGCTGCTGACCGACCGCACCGAGGAGGAGCTGGGTTCCGGGCTCCTCGCCCGCCTCGCACAGCACCGCCTCCAGCGACCCGACGCGTGGGAGAGCGTCAAGCTCCGCTTCCGCGCCACCAGCCTGGACCGAGCCCTGCTCCGCGACTCGACCGAACACCGCTCGGCGATCCCCGAGGCCCTGCTGCGGATCGAGCCGCAGACGGGCTGGCCTGCCGCGCGCGCCGGCATGCTGAACCGCGAGGTCGCCTACGGCGCCGTCGCACGACAGCATCTCGGCATCAACGCTGAGACGCTGGACGGTGCGTCCGTGCTCGAGGCCACCCTCGCCCCCGATCTGCCGACACGGCTCGCGGACCTGCGTCGCGACGGCGGCGACGAGCTCACCGACGCCGTCCTCGACTGGCTCGCCGGCCGTCTCGGTCCCGGTGCCGCCCCTGCGCAGCACGTGCTCGCGACCGGCACCACCGGCGATCTCCTGCCCCTTGGCCTGGCTCTGTCCCACGTGGTCACCGCGCCGGCAGCGTTCCTGCAGGAGGCCGTGCTCACCGGGGCCCGCCTCGAGGCCAGCCTGCCGAACGCTTTCCGCGGCGCCACCAACACCGGCGCCGCCGGTGCTCCTGCCGAGCAGCTGCGCTCCCTGGCCGCCGAGTCCGTCCGCACCGTCCAGGAAATGCTCACCCGGCCCGCCGCCCGAGACAGCGCGCTCACTGTGCTCCGCCGCGCTGAGGCGATCCTTCACGCTGAACAGGCACCCTCCCTCATCGCCGCCTCCGATCTGCTGCCGGGCGGTCTCACGGCCCGGCGGCGCACACTCGCCGCGGCGCTCGGTACCAACCCCGACGCCGTCGAACAGACCTGGAAGGAGATCCTCGAGCATCCGCTCACCGCGGTCCGCGAGGGACAGGACCCCCTGCACACCGCCCTGCGCGCGGCCGTCCGCCTCGATCGTTGGCTCGCCACCCCGCAGGCTGGCGCCGCCAACCCTGGCGTCGGCCGACTGGAGCGCGTGCTCGACGCCGCCCGCACCCATGCGCACGACGGCGCCTGGGCGGAGACCGCGCTCGGAGACCTGCTCCAGGGCTCCGACGACCCCGAGATCGCCGCCGCCCTCGACCGCCTCGCGCAGCAGGTCCTCGCCCGGCGCCGCGCACTGGATCGGGCCTTCGCCCAGGACCTCGCCCCGTTGGCACGCGGTGACGCCCTGCCCGCCGGGGACGTCTACTACCTCGAGCAGGTGCTCGAGAACGTCGGCCTGCCGCTGGCCCGTCCCACGTCGGCACACCCCGGTGCACGGCACCGTGGCGTCCTGGTGCTGCTGATCGACGGGATGAGCGCCGCCTCGGCCACCGACCTCACCCGCAGCATCCTCGACGTCACCGACACCTGGCGCGAGATCGTGCCTGTCGAGGCGCCGCGACGCGCCACCGCACTCGCTCTCCTGCCCAGCCTCACCACCCACTCCCGCACCTCCTTCTTCACCGGCGGAACGGGCAGCGGTGGCCAGCAGCAGGAGCGCGAAGGGCTGACCGCGCTGGCTCGCACCGCCGGGCTCCGCGCCGCGCCGCTCTTCCACAAGCGCGACCTGGACGCCAAGGGAGCAGGTGTGTCACTCAGCGCCCCCATCGCCGCGGCGATCGCAGACCCGGAGGGCACCCCGCTCGTCGCCTGCGTGCTCAACACCATCGACGACGCCCTCGACAAGTCCGATCCCGGCGGCACGCGCTGGAGCACGGCGGACGTGACCCACCTGCGACCTCTGCTGCAGGAAGCCGCCCGCGCTGGGCGCACCGTGCTGCTCACCGCCGACCACGGCCACGTCGTGGAGCGAGGCGGGCGGCTCGAGCGCCACGACGGCACCACCAGCGCCCGCTCCCGCACCGCGACCGGCGACCCCGCCGGGCCCGACGAGATCCTCGTCGAGGGCGCGCGAGCCCTCGACGGCGGCAGGGCGATCCTCGCCGTCGACGAGGACCTCCGGTACACCGACCGCAAGGCCGGATACCACGGCGGAGCGAGCCTCTCCGAGCTCGTCGTCCCCGTCATCGCGCTCCGTCCCGCCCCGGCCGACGGCTCCGAGCAGGGATGGGCCGACGGCCTGCCCCAGGGCTGGCTGTTCACGAGCGACCAGCACCCCCTGTGGTGGTCCACCCGTGCCGCTGCTCCCGCCCAGGCCGAGGAACCGACAGCACCCGTCGCAGAACCAGCCTCGATGTTCGACCTGTTCAGCGCCGCGGAGCCCGAGGAACAGCCTGCTCAGCCCGTCGGCCTCGGTGACGCGATCGTGGCCACCGAACGGTTCGCGGACCAGAAGCGGGTGCTGCGCCGCACCCCGTCGAACGAGACCGTCGCGCTGCTGATCGACGAGCTCGCCGCCGCGCCAGGGGCGCGACTGCCCTTCAGCCGCGTCTCCCAGCTGCTGGTCACCCCCGCCGCACGGACTGCCCGCGCTGCCGGAGTGGTCGCTCAGCTGCTGAACGTCGAAGGCTTCGAGGTACTCCGCCTCGAGGAGGAGACGGCGATCCTTGACATCGCCCTCGCACGCCAGCAGTTCGAGGTGAGCTGATGAACCGAGACCGACTGAACGACCAAGGCGGGCAGGCGCACTCCGGCGCCCCCGGGATCTCCCCGCGCCGCCGCGATGACATCATCGGCGCGCTGCGCCGCGGCACCGTCCCCGCCGAGGGCCTCGACCAGCTCGCCGTGGGACTGGACCGCTTCGCTGACGCGCTCGGTGAGGAGCTCGACCAGGTCAGCGGCGGGGGAGCCGTGGTCAAAGCCGTGCGCGGTGAGTACGGCAGCGGCAAGACCTTCTTCACCCGCCATCTCGCTGAGAACGCCCTGCGCCGCGGCTACGCCACCGCCGAGGTGCAGATCTCCGAGACCGAGACCCCGCTGCACAAGCTCGAGACCGTATACCGGCGCACCACCGAGTCACTGCGCACCGCGAGCGTCGCGCCATCCGCGTTCCGGTCCGTGCTGGACACCTGGCTGTACACGATCGAAGAGGACGCGATCGACGCTGACCCCGCGATCGAACAGTCCGAGGATCGCCTCGCCACAGCCACCGGGGAGCTGCTCGACACCCGCCTCGCCGTGGTCAGCTCGTCCACCCCCGCCTTCGCTCTCGCTCTGCGTGCCTACCACCGCGCCTCCGGCACCGATCCCGCGCTCGCCGACGGCCTCGCCGCCTGGCTCGCCGGCCAGCCCCACGTCGCCGCCTCCGCCAAGCGCGCCGCCGGCATCAAGGGGGACCTCGACCACTTCGGAGCGATGAGCTTCCTGCAGGGCCTGCTCACGGTATTGCGGGACGCCGGGCACCCCGGGCTGCTGCTCGTCCTTGACGAGGTCGAGACCCTGCAGCGCATGCGCTCCGACGTGCGGGATAAGGCGCTGAACGCCCTGCGCCAGCTCATGGACGAGATCGATGCAGGCCGCTACCCGGGCCTGTACCTCGTGCTCACCGGCACCCCCGCCTTCTACGACGGCCCGAACGGGGTGCACCGCCTGCCGCCGCTCGCCCAGCGCCTGGACACCCCGTTCATGCCCGACCCGCGGTTCGACAACCCGCGGGCCGTGCAGATTCGCTTGCCCGGCTTCACCCAGGACTCCCTCACCAAGGTGGGGATCCGCGTGCGCGACCTGTACCTGCGCGGCCGTGAGAACGCACCGCGCCTGGCGGAGAAGGTCACCGACGCGTACATCGCCGACTTCGCCCGCACCGTGGCCGGGGAGCTCGGCGCCAAGGTGGGGCTCGCGCCCCGGATCTTCCTGCGCAAGCTCGTCGACGTGCTGGACCGGGTGGACCAGTTCGAGGACTTCGACCCGCGCAGCGACTACGAGATCACCGTGAGCGCCTCCGAGCGGGCCGCCGCCGGGCCCCGCATCGACCCTGACGACGTCGACCTCGACCTCGGCGATGACTGAGCCGCTCACAGGGTTCGACGCGCTCGCACCCTCGGTGCAGCACCACATCGTCAACACCCTGGGCTGGCCCGGGCTGCGCCCGTTGCAGGAGGCGTCCGTAGCTCCTCTGGTAGCGGGCGAGGACGCGATCCTGCTCGCACCCACCGCCGGTGGGAAGACCGAGGCGGCGACCTTCCCCCTTCTGACCCGGATGAGCGACGAGGACTGGCGCGGCACCTCTGTGCTGTACGTCTGCCCGCTGCGGGCGCTGTTGAACAACCTGCAGCCGCGACTGTCCTGCTATGCGCAGTGGCTGGGTCGGACCGCGGAGGTGCGTCACGGCGACACCACAGCCGGTCAGCGCAAGCGACTCCAGGCAGAGCCGCCGGACATCCTGCTCACGACCCCCGAATCGCTCGAGGCGATGCTCGTCTCGACGGTGACCTCACCGGAGGTGATGTTCGCGAACCTGCGCGCGATCGTGGTGGACGAGGTCCACGCCTTCGCCGGGGACGATCGGGGCTGGCACCTGCAGGGAGTCCTCTCCCGGCTCGAGGCGATCGCCGGACGCCCGCTGCAGCGGATCGGACTCTCCGCCACTGTTGGCAACCCGCAGGAGCTGCTGCGGTGGCTTCGCGGCCCCGGCCGGGACGCGAGCAGCGGACGGGTAATCGATCCGGGCGGCCTCGGCAAGGACTCCGATGTCCGCCTGGACTGGGTGGGCACCCTCGACAACGCCGCCGAGGTGATCTCCCGGCTGCACCGCGGGGAGAAGCGCTTGGTGTTCGCAGACTCCCGGCGCACCGTTGAATCCCTGACGCTGTCCCTGCGGGAGCGGAAGGTCCAGACCTTCGCGTCGCATTCCTCGCTCTCCGTGGACGAGCGCCGGCGCTCCGAACAAGCCTTCGCCGAGGCGCAGGACACCGTCATCGTCGCGACCTCGACTCTGGAGCTTGGCATCGACGTCGGGGACCTCGATCGGTGCCTTCAGATCGGCGCGCCGCGCACCGTTGCCTCGATGTTGCAACGGCTGGGCCGCACCGGTCGACGCGCAGACACGGACCGCAACATGCTCTTTCTCGGCACGCACGAAGAGGAGTTCCTGCGCGCCCTGGGGCTGCTGCTGCTGTGGTCCGAGGGCTACGTGGAACCGATCCGGCCCCCCTGCACCCCGTACCACGTGATCGCCCAGCAGATCCTGGGCCTCACCCTCCAGCATCGCGCCGTGACCCGCGCACACGTGCACGGGGACCTCGCGGCCTTCGCGCCCTGGACCCTCGACGACGGGGACGAGATCCTCGACCACATGCTCGCCGAGAAGTTCCTCGTGGGCGACGGCGAGCTGCTCTTCGCCGGCCCTGCGGCTGAACGCCGCTACGGCGGCATGCACTTCCGGGACGTGATGGCGGTGTTCACGGCCGCACCCCAGTTCACCGTCCTCCACGGCCGCACGGAGATCGGCCTCATCGACCCGATGGTGCTCCGCGGCCCGCGCGACGGCCCCCGCACGATCACCCTCGCAGGCCGGGGCTGGAAGGTCACCTCCGTGGACTGGAACCGCCAGCGCGCCCAGGTGGAGCCGTCCGACGTCGGAGGCGCGGTGCGCTGGTCCGGGCTGCCGCAGCCGATCTCGACCGCGCTCACCGGTGCGATCCGCCGCGCCCTCCAGGGCAGCGAGGCGCAGGGCGTGGAGCTCACGAAGCGTGCCCGCGCGAAGCTCGAGGAACTGCGTGAGGAGTTCACCCCGTTCGTGGGAGTGGGGCAGTCCGACGTTCTCGTACCGCACGATGCCGGCCGCGCTCGCTGGTGGACCTGGGCCGGCGGCCGCGAGAACGCCCGCACCCTCGCCGCCCTCATCCGCGTCGCCCCGGAGCTCGTCGGAGAGGCGCCCACCTGGGACAACTACGCCATTGCGCTGTCGGACGCGGCGACCATGCCAGCGCTGCGCGCGGCGCTCGGGGCGGCTATCGAGAGGGCCACTGAGGGGGACGACGTGTTCGCCCCGCTGATCGATGACAAGGTGCTGCGCGAGGTGAAGTTCGGCGACATGGTGCCGGAGACGCTCCTGCGGGCGGAGGTGGCGGGGCGGTAGATACTTAGCAAGTTTCCAGGAAACCGGTCGAAAGTTCCTCTAGTGACTAGAATAAAAATAGTATGCCCCGCAATCTGAAGCGCATGCGCGAGGCGATTATTCGCACTTGTTTTATGTGATGGCTACCGCTGGAGCCATATGATGAATATCGATCCTCTACGCGCCTGGGTCTGTTAGCGCGCGGCGGATTACGTCGACCGTTCGGTCGATTAGGCCCAAGCATTCTGTCTTCACAACGTCGCGGCCGCTCTCGATTGCTCGAGTAACGCATTGCGATACCACAAATTTCGCTCCTCTCACAGAGTATTCCGGATCGCCCACGCCGCTTGCTTGCAGGATGTCAGAAAGTCGTTCGCTCCACGCTTCGTCACGCCCGTTTTCGAGCTTCCCTTTGTAACGACGACTAAGAGTGAATCCTATATGGTCTTGAAGTTCGGTAAGATATGAATCGACGACGAAAATATCTTCAAGTTCAGATTTCCGACAAGATGGGCGCGAAATCTTCACCAGAGAGGTGCTGTCTATAACATTGTCAGCCAGGAGTTTAGCTACGTCCCTCTCTCCGGCTCCGTCGCCATCGATTATGACTATGGGCTTCGCGAGAAAAGTCTTTGCGGCGAGTGCCCTCGAATAGACTTTGCTCCCTCCATTTGCGGTCTCTACCACTAGCCTGCCCTCGTCGAGCCAATTTTGAATGCGTGGTTCGAACGCCGTCAGGAGAGGTGAGAGGATGGCGGCGTCATGCTGACCCTCCGTAATAAGCACAACTTCTGCTGACGTGAGGGCGTCAGAAACCTTTATCCCCAATGCAATTCTGAGTTCCTCGAGGGACTTAGCGGGTTTCGCGCTCCGCTCGCGAACTATGACGTTGTGCTGAATCTCGCGACGGTTGGTGAGCGCGGGATTGTGCGAAGTGACAATTACCTGCTGCTTCCGAGCTATCCCTTGAAGAATTGACCGAAGCTCGTGAACGCCAGCTGGGTGTAGGTGTGACTCGGGTTCTTCGACTGCGAGAATCAGGTGACGATCGGGATGATTTTTTGACTGCGTCCATTCAAGGGTTAGGGCTAAAGCTGCGAGACTTTGTATGCCGTCACCTTTGGCGGAAATTGAGGTGGGTACCCCGTCATCGATGAGGATATCCTCAAGTCCGAGGCTTCTCGTGTAGTGCCTTGACTGTAATTGAACTGACCCTGCGTCCGGAATGAAGCGCGAGAGAGTGGAATGAATCGTCTTCTCCAGCTCTCGCAGAACTTGGTCATCCATTTGCCTTACGCGCCGAACCGCTTCGGCGTAGCATTCTGAGCCGAGAAGGGCCCGCCTGCGCGAAGATATGATCTCGTTAACAATTTCAAGAGCAGTCTCTCCGGTTCGGACGGCTGGAATGTAGAGCAACGTTACCCGTTCAGCGATGAAGCGGGCGATTTCTCCCGCCCGTTCCTTGTGTAGGCCTGGGCCTTGCTTATTTACTGAAAGCTGAGCCACTTGGTGTTTGAGTGTTACTTTAATCGGCAGTTTGCTGTTGATCGAGATGCCTGTAGCCTCTTGAAACTCGACTTGCTCCTCCTCTGACAATTCAAAATCTAGCCGAATGGCTGTTGCTTGTTGAGAGCCCCGGCGCCCACGGGCGAAAATGGGGAAATCTGATTCCCAGTTGTACCCAACTCTGCGTTCGCCACCCCGCGTTCTGGTTCGATAGTACGGGCGCCGCGAATCCTTTAAGATCTGAGAGATTGGAACTTCTGTTCCGCCAACCTTATCTTCTCGGAGTTCACCCCAACCCTCAATGATTTCCATCGCCAGAACGGCCGCGCGAAGCAGGTTTGATTTTCCTTGATTGTTTGGGCCAATTAGGACTGTGTAATCCGAGATGCCAAAATCTGCGGCTCGGTCGATGCTTCGGTATTTTTGTACTGAGACGCGTGCGATTTCGATGACGCCCTCCTTGGGTCTATATGGACTATTATTGGAAAATAATACTGGTGTAGTTTGAGGGTGGATTGGGCGCGCTAATGCGTTTAGTTGATGATTTGTTCCATTATGTGGTGAAACCGCTCCCGCAGCAGCGGATCGACGACGTACACGAACGTCCCTCGCATGCCCCGGGTGAGCAGCACCCGGTAGATGTTGACGATGTACTGCAGCAGGTCGTCGTCGGTCGTGTCGCGGCCGCGCATGCGGTTGTTCTGCTTACCCTTCTTGTCGAAGTAGTTCGTCCTGTCCGCGACGAGGCGACCGGACTCCGGGTCGATCCGCAGATCGCCGCCGATGAGGACGCCGGCGAAGTTGAGGTCATATCCCTGCACGGTGTGGATGGACCCGACCTCTTCGAGGGCGGTCTTCGACGCGATCCAGTCCACGTCGGAGACGTTCCAGTCGAGGCTCACGCCGTCCAGTTCGATATCGTGCTCGCCGTTCTTGTTCTTGCTGCGCCACTTCCAGGCATATCCGGCGACCAATCGTGCCAGACCGTACTCGGCGTCGCGCTCCCGAATTCGCTGGTGCATCGCGCCGAGATCGTCGAACAACTCGATCTCGTAGTCCTGAAGGTCCGGGACGGAGTGTGGGGGGGCGTTCGAGATCATGGCGCGAGCGAAGTCGAGATACTCCTTCCCTCCCTTTACACGCATCTGGGTCTCCAGCGGATACCAGCGCTGCGCTTCCTTCGTCTCCGTGATGACGTGCTCGAACACCTTGGGTTCGATGTCCGCCGGGCGCACGCTCTGCGCCGTGTCGAGCAGCAGGATCGTGTGCCGGGCACGGGCGCGGAGCCAGTCGAGCTGGTTCAGCGAGTGATCGTCGGTGCCGAACAGGCGCTGGGTGATCTCTGCGTAGCGCGCGGTGAGCGTGCCGTGGGACTGTGAGGCGCGCTGGGTGAGCCGGTGCGCCTCGTCGACGACGAGGACGTCGAAGTCCTCCTCGGCGTCGGCCACGTCGTACGGGGTGAGAACCTGGGCGTCGCGCAGCGCCGGGACCTTGCGGAAAACTCGATCGATGGACTTTCGGAGGGACTTCTGGGGGACGACGAGGCCGATCCGGAGCCCCTCGAACAGCTTTCGATTTCCCTCGACGAAGAAGTCGGAGAATATCGAATCGCCTTCGACCTCATCGGTGGGGTCGAACTGGGCGATATCGCGCATCAGCTTCATCAGATAGATGCCGACGATCGTCTTGCCGGTCCCAGGATCTCCCTGGATGACGGCGAGAGTTCGCTCTTCGGTGGGGATGTCCTCGACCAGGCCCTCCAGGATATCCATCACGGCGATGCCCTGTTCGGTGTTCAGCGCCGTGTAGGGGGAGAGCTTGAAGAGGTCCGAGTTTTCGATCTGCGGGATCGTGCGCTCGAAGTAGCCGCGGGCGCGGAGCTCTTCGAAGATCTCCTTGAAGGTGTCGTTGTACTCGCTGCGCTGGTAGTAGTCCTGGTTGGTGATGCCTTCGTTGCGGTTGAGGAGGTCGTACTTGCCGTCACCGTCGAGCAGGCGGATCAGCAGGGACTCGAGGTCAAGGCAGGCGGAGCCGTTGAAGCGGTCGTCTATGACGATCCGCACCTCACGCAAGTGCTGCTTCTGCCGCGACTTCAGATGCTGACGCATCCGGCGGTCCGCGCTGCCGGTCTCGCCCACGTAGATGTCATGCCCGTCCTCGATCAGGTATACGACCGGCCAGTTGGAGAAGCGGGGGAGTCGGGTCCTCGTCTCCGCGACGGACTCCTCGGTGAAGCGCAGCTCCTCGATCTCAAAGCCGGTCATACTTCGTGCTCCGCCCCTTGGCCTTCTCGATGGGGTACTTCTGTCCGGTGCGTTCGAGCTTCGTCCGGACTATCTCTTCGGGGTCCAGGTCGAGCTTGTCCGCCAGAAGCAGTGCATAGGTCAAGACGTCGGCGAGCTCGCCGGCCACTTCGTCCCGTTCAGCGTCGGAGTCCCACTGATAGCACTCCAGCAGCTCGGCAGCTTCGATCGCAACTGATTTCGCAAGGTTCTCCGGCGAATGGAACTGTTGCCAGTCACGCTCGGCCATGAAATCTCGGAGCGTCTCGCGAAGGGGTTCACTGCTCATGAGATCAACATAGCAATGCAGTCAGCGCTGAGACGGTGCTCAGTCATAGTCCTCATGCTCATCATCGGC
>Ga0079226_10003593_pt1 | contig 11869 bp, 8 predicted proteins | sample Poulit2014_FD_76345 | JGI IMG/M metagenome (GOLD analysis project Ga0079226, IMG submission 76345) | Agricultural soil microbial communities from Georgia to study Nitrogen management - Poultry litter 2014 | ecosystem: Environmental > Terrestrial > Soil > Agricultural land | place: USA: Georgia... | reverse complement strand
TCCAAGAACAAGGAAAGTTCTTTCATCCTGGATCAATGTGAAGCCAGGCGTGTTTGAAATTATTTCCATGAATGAGGCCCCTGAGCCTAAAATGACACTGCATGATATTCATACGAACAAAACATACCAATGCTTACGCGGTAATGAAACAGAGAAAGATATTGGCAGCCTGGCTATTGGAGTACTAGTCCCTTATGTAGGCACACATGATTTTCTATTCGGTATGGTTCAAATATCAAAAAAACGCAAGGAGCGTATTTTCGACCTTCTGGATAAGATAAAAATCAATAAAGAAGAACTCGATAACATTTACCCTAAATTTTTAGCAGAGACGATACAACCACAAGAGGAGAATTCGCTTGAATGGCTTGATCCATATCATGAAATGGTCGCTCAACTGTTTGAGGAGCATATGATGAAAAAAGAATTCGATGATAAGCTCATTCAGACAGGTGTTCTGTTATGGAATGTTTATTGTCATCGCAAAAATCCTACCGTTAAAAAACCTGGAGCTTATGCTGCTGCGCTTGACTATATGATTCAACTTACCTTTGTTGAGGGTTCCGGTATTACGCAAGCACAGGCTGCGAAAGAATATGATACAAGCTCAGGAACGGTATCAGCTAACTATCGAAAAATAGCCGATGAATTGGAAGACCAAATAAATGGATACCATTTAATGAATGGTGATGCAGATTCCCAAACAGCTCATGAAATTGCTAGCGCACGAAACAGCAATCCTGAGATAACTTCGTAAAATTGCTTTCTTCCTATGACGCCTATATTTCAGTTCGAAACGAAATTTTTATGAATGGTAATAGAACGAATTATTGGACGATTCTTTTTAAAACAGCTATCATTTCTTAATAAGAAATACCTTTTAGGAGGACTTAAATGCTTTCAAAAAATGTGAAAAAGTTTAATGATATACCGTTGTCCATTCTTGATTTAGCCTATATTAATGAAGGAGGAACCGCGAGAGAATCCTTCCTGAACAGTGTCAATCTTGCTCAACATGCAGATAAATGGGGATTTAATCGTTATTGGTTTGCTGAACACCATAATATGCCGGGAATTGCGAGCTCTGCTACATCCGTCATCATTGGACATGTGGCAAGTAAAACAAAAGATATCCGTGTTGGCTCTGGTGGAATAATGTTACCTAACCATGCCACACTTGTAGTCGCCGAACAATTTGGTACACTAGAATCCCTTTTTCCGAATCGGATTGATTTAGGCCTAGGAAGAGCACCTGGAACCGACCAAATGACAGCCTTTGCTTTGCGTCGTAATTTAAATGAAAGTGTGGAAGACTTCCCGATGCAAGTGAACGAACTTCAAGATTTGTTTTCAGATGAACCAAGATCACCTGTCAAAGCTATTCCTGGACAAGGCGCCCATGTGCCATTGTGGTTGCTTGGTTCAAGTGGATTTAGCGCACAACTTGCAGCACATAAAGGACTGCCTTTTTCCTTTGCAAGTCACTTTGCTCCTGACTACTTATTCGCGGCTCTTGAACTGTATCGAAATAAGTTCGAGCCTTCTGATGCACTTGAAAAACCGCATGCAATGCCAGCGGTTAATGTGATTGCTGCGGATACACAAGAAGAAGCGGAGTTTTTAGCAACATCCCAGCAACAACAATTCTTAAGCTTACGTCGTAATGAGGCTGCCAAGTTTCAGCCTCCAAGAAATATGGATGAAATTTGGACAGAAACTGAGAAAGCAGCCGTCGGTAAAACATTGGATTCCATTGCAACAATTATCGGTGATCCTGCATCTGTTAAACGCCAGCTCGAAGATTTTATCGAACAAACGGATGCAGACGAAGTGATGATTGCATCAGCCATTTATGATCACAAGGCACGCCTTCGTTCCTTTGAGATTTTAAGTGAAATGATGGGATAAAAAACCGGATTAGATAAATTTTTTAAAAGAAGCTGTTTCGCCTTCCTAGCGAACAGCTTCTTTTTTTGGTGATGTAGCTTCATTTTGATAAGTAAGAAATGCTCATGCGTCACTATTTTAAAGGTCTTACGTATTTCCGATACGAGAGAAAATCTTGCGTGCTACTTTTTTCAGGGGTCAGTGCACTTCTGATATGCGAGATGGGTTTGCGTGTCACTTTCCCCGGGACTCCACATATTTTTGATATGCTAGATACTCTCACATGTCACTTCTTCAAAGTTTTACCTCCATTTCGGAACCCAAGATAAGCTTGAACATTATTTTTTCATAAAAATTTGACTGATTTCCTCTTTTTCTTCTGCACTTAATTGTACGTCTAGTGTTTTTAAATTATTTTTCACTTGTTCCGGGCGTTTCGCTCCTGGGATCACTACATCAATGACTTCCTGTGATAAATACCATGCAAGGACAAGGTTGGCCACTTCTGTTTCTCTTGCATTGGCCAAGTTACGGAGCTTGTCTACCTTTTCTAGATTTTCAACAAAAGCATCACCTTCAAGATGTGGCATATCTTTACGAAAATCATCAAATGTCGTATCTTTCGTGTATTTACCAGCTAAAACACCTGAAGCAAAAGGGAAAAATGGAACAAAGGATATATTATTTTCTAAAGCAAATGGAAATAGTTCATCTTCAGCTTCGCGGTTTAATAGATTATAATGATCTTGAATAACGTCTACATAGCCATCTTTATTCGCTTCTTTTAATTGTTCGATGGAAAAATTTGATACACCGATCGCTCTAATTTTTCCTTCATCCTTTAATTCCTTTAAGGCACCCACCGCTTCATCTTTCGGTGTTTCCTCGTCAGGATGATGGATGTAAAATAAATCAATATAATCCGTTTGCAGACGCTGCAAGCTAGCATCAACGGTTTCCTTTAAAAATTTCGGATCATTCGTTTTTATCGTTTGATCTCCTTTATAAATATGTGCTCCTTTTGTAGCAAGAACCACATCTTGTCGTTTGCCCGTTTCTTTTAAAACTTCCCCAATGAGTTCCTCGGAATGACCTTTTCCGTAGCTAAAAGCTGTATCAATAAAATCCATCTCATTTTCAATCGCTGCTTTGACAACATTTTTTCCAGTTTCATCCGTTATATTCGGATACATATTTTGTCCGCCCACGGCATTGGCACCAAGCCCTACTGGAGTCACGTATAAATCTGTTTTACCAATTTGTACTTTCTTCACCATCCATGTCCTCTCCTTCTATGTTTTTGGTAAATTCTTTCTTCAATTCATTTCCTTATACCCTGACGTTCTTGTTTTGAAAACAACTCCGAATATCATATTGACCAAAAGCTACATTAATTTTATTTTTCCATAAATGTCTTAGGCATCACCGCTGCGACAACTTCCCCTTTAACAACACATTCTCCGTCTGCGTAAACTTCCGTATGGATTTTCCACTTCTTTGGATGAATTTCTTCAGGTATACCAACGGCTTTCAGTGGAACACCAGCTGGCGTCGGTTTTAAGTAATTGACATTTAATGAAGCTGTTACAAATCTTGGCGGCTCTGTCCCATCCCCTAATTTCTGTCCATTTTTCTTATGTAAAGCGGCTGACGCAGAACCTGTTCCATGACAATCGACTAATGACGCAATTAATCCACCATAGATAAATCCAGGGATAGCTGTATGTTCGGGACGTGGTTCATAGATTGTTACCGTTTTATCTCCATCCCATCCTGTTCGTAAATGAAGTCCTTCCTCATTTAATCTTCCACATCCATAACACCATGAATAATCATCTGCATAATAATCCTGTACTGCTTTTTTCCCTTCCATCATCATGTCTCCTTTTTTATATAGTATAACATTTTAGAATATTCTTCTGAAGTTGTACTTAGGGAAGATTTACATCTCGCGGTAATGTAAACAAATAAAGCACATCAACTAAAGATAACCTTCAGTTGATGTGCTATTTTATTCCACTTCTTTTTTGGTATATTTTTTCGCAATGAAGAAAACAATCACTCCAACCGTCATCATCGTGATGGCACTTGATAAAAACGGAAGTCCAAAGGCATCACTCGTTGCTCCTGAAACAAACGAACCTGCTACAGATCCTAAAGAGAAAAAGGCATAAAAGATACCGTATGCTTTTCCTCGATCCACTTTGGAGGAAGCTTCTGTAACAATCTGGTTCATCGATGGGAATACGAGCGCAAATCCAACACCATATATAACCATCAATACAAGGCTTATCCAGAATACAGAAACGACATTCATCATAATATGGACAAACCCTATCGTCATAATTCCAATCACAACAAGTGAAACAGGACGAAATTTATCATACATACGATTTAATGGAGTTAAAAAGACAATCAAGGCAACAACCCCATACGTGCTGAGCATCATCCCTGTAGTTGAAGAGTCCAACCCCATTTCTTCCACTTTTAACGGCAAAGCGAAGGCAAGTGTTCCGTTACTAATCATAATAGCAAACGCTGCAAGTGATGCTTGAAGAACTAACGGATGCTTTAACAATGGCATGAATTCTGAAAATGAAAATTTACCTTTCTCCGTCGACTTAAAGGATTCATCAATAAATTTATAAATTAAAAATAAACTAATGAAAAATAAAATCGCTACTAAAATAAATACATAATCTGCCTTTGCTCTCGCAGCCATAATTCCGCCAATTGCCGGACCTATAATTGCTGCGGTACCTATACATGCACCTGTGAGTGCCATCGTCTTCCCGCGTGATCCTGCTTTCGTCTGGTCCCCGACATAGGCAAATGCAGCCGGAATTAAAACACCACCAGCTAAGCCATGGAAAAAGCGAATAATGAAAAGCTGCCAGCCTGTTTGAGCAAGCGGATAAAATAAAAGAATAATCCCCGCGAAAAGCATTCCTGTAAACAGCATCCGCTTCCTACCGTACCTGTCAATCCAATGTCCTCCGAAAATATTACCAACCATATTTGTCAGTGAATAAACAGCGACAATGGAACCTGCTAAAAGATGTGAAGCTCCTAAATCCAGGGCATAAGGTGTAATAATTGGCAGTTGAATAAATGTATCTAAAAATGAAACGATTATTATAATATAAAGAATCTTAGACATTCTATATCCTCACTTTCTCCTACATATTATACCTCATATGAAGGGCTTTAACATGTATAGATTTTATCAATTTTTCGAGGAAATTGTGAACAACTCAACACAAAAGAAGACATTTACTATTTTACGATTTTTTAATTAGTAATAATTCAAGATTTGATTTAAGTGAATCACTATATTCACAAATCTGATAACCGTTTTTCATCATTTTTCTCTAGTCTTATAGACATATATTTGATAATCTTAAAGATAGATAAACTACCAAAGCTTCAATTTTGGGGAGAATTAGCCTTACATAGAATGATTATGAAGGCATGGGGGTTTTTATACTAATGAAGAATTTAGTCATTTTAGGTGGAGGATATGGTGGAATTAAGGTACTGTTAGGGCTACTCGGGCAAGGAGTTCCTGATGATGTGAAAATAACCTTGATTGATAAAAACCCGTATCACTCATTAAAAACAGAGTTTTATACGATAGCCGCTGGGACAGTCGCAGAAAAGGATGTACGTGTGGATTTTCCAGATGATGGTCGAATTAAGTATATGTTTGCTACGGTCAGTGAGGTTGATGTAGAACATCAAAAAATTTCCTTCAAAGATAAAAGCGATATCATTTCATATGATTATCTTATCGTCGGATTAGGATGCGAAGACAATTATCATAATGTTGAAGGTGCAAAAGAGTTTACCGAAAGTGTGCAAGCCTTTTCGAAAGCCAGAAAAACTGGCGTTGCTGTTGGTAATCTTCCTGCTTATGGAAAGGTAACCATTGTCGGAGCGGGCCTGAGTGGTATTGAGGTAGCATCAGAAATTAGGGAAAGCCGTGAAGACTTAAATATTAGATTACTAGATAGAGGCGGATCCGTCCTGAAAGCTTTCGACCCAAGAATACAGGCTCATGTTGCTGATTGGTTTCTAAAAAATGATGTAGAAGTGCTACATCATGCCAATGTTGAATATGTTGAAAAAGATGGGGTCTGTAATAATGGGGTCTGCTATGTAAATGATGTTACGATTTGGACAGCTGGGGTACAGCCCCACTATTTAGCTCGTTCTTTGCCATTTAAAAAAGATGAACAAAATAAGCTAGTTGTCAATGAGTTTTTCCAAATTCCTGAACAATCGAATATCTATGTTATCGGTGATTGTGCTTCTTCTGAGTTTTCCCCGAGTGCCCAATTAGCTGGAATGCAAGGAGAACAAGTCGCGGATGTCTTATGTGCCATATTGAGAGGGAAAGAGCCGAAAAAGCCAAAACCAATTAAGTTAAAAGGAACACTCGGATCCTTGGGTAAGTCGGATGGATTTGGAAACATGATGGCCCAACCGTTTACAGGTCTCCTGCCACGTCTTGCTAAATCAGGTGTGCTCTGGTTAAGCAAACGACATTAATAATCAACGTCATCTTATTATAAAGAGGGTGAGACACAACTAAAACGAACATCGCTAAAGACGAACACTTAACTGATTTAGCGGAGGAAATATACGTAGACTCCTGCGGGAGTAAAGGCCTCGATGAGACCCCGCAGAGCGAAGCTCGAGGAGGCTCATTAGCCGCCCGCGGAAAGCGAAGTATATTTCCGCAGCGGTTAATAGAAAGCGACCATAGTTCGAGAATTCTTTGATAAAAGCACTTATGTCCCATCCTCTTTATATAAAGTAAATAGCATTTCAGATACATATGATCTAAGTTAAAAAGGGTTGCGGTTCAATGGTTTTATTTTTAACCAATTCAATCGTATCTATAAACCGTTCAATCGTAGGGGTAAGGTAGGAGTCTTTTCGTCTAATAAAAACGGTGTTGATCTTACTATATTTATCAGGAAGATAGTGGAATTGAATATGTCCCTTTTTCTCCAAGTGAGTGACGGCAGACTTTGGAATAAAAGTGACTCCAAGGCCAATGGACACACTACTGAGAATCGTTTCCAATGTACCAAATTCCATCACTTTTGCGGGCGTTATATTTTGATCTTCAAACCAGGCTTCAAGTCTTGCTCGATAACCACAACCTTTACTGAAACATAAGACAGGTTTATCTATTAATTCATCAAGTGATGTTGATTTTACATCTGATATTAAAACAAGTTCTTCTTGAAACACATTTCTAGAAATCAAATCTGGATGTTCTCCATTTTCCGTTACAAACGCACCGTCTAAATGGTGGTTAAGCACTTCCTCTTGTAACTTATCAGTCACACCAGTAAAAAGGGATAAATCCACGTTACTATACCTTTTATTATAAGCAGACAATATATAAGGTAATTTAATAACGGTTTCAACCGAACCAATTTCAAGTTTTCCCGAGGGCTCTTCCGTGCTTGGAAGGACTTTTTTCATTTCATTTGTTAAGGATAATATTTTATCACTATAAACGATAAGCTTTTTACCTTCAGGTGTTAAACTCATGCCACGGGGATGCCTATTAAACAATGGTGTGTTCAGTTCTGTTTCAAGCTTTCGAATTCTTGCTGTCACATTGGATTGTACATAATTTAATGCTTTAGCAGCCTTCGTAATTGTCCCTCTTTCAGCTACCATTTGAAAAATCTCCAAATCTTTAAATTCCACTTTCTTCTCCCCTTTCTGTAAATATTAATTACATGATATCACAAATAATGATATGAGCCATCTTTATTATTCATTTTACATGATATCACTTCATGTAGTTTAATAGATATTGAGAAAAATGGAAAGGATGGTTTATTATCACGTGAAAAACAAAGTCTTATTCGGTGCACTTTTATGCTTGACTGCAAGTGTATCATGGGGAGCGATGTTCCCAGTTGCCAATGATGCATTTCATCATATTGATCCATTTTATTTTACTATGTTTCGTTATGTGGCTGTGACGATAATTCTTATTCCTATCCTATTATGGAAAGAAGGAAAGCAAGCGTTCCGATTGGAAGGAAAAGGCTTGTCGTTATGGTTTTTCGGTACAATGGCTTTTGTCGTCTACAACCTTCTAATCTTCTGGGGAGAGGATTTACTCGGTGAACCAGGTGTCATGGTTGCGTCAGTCATGGAATCCTTAATGCCGATGATTTCTATTGTCATCGTCTGGTTCCTGTACCGAAATCGGCCACCAGCTTTTACTTTGCTATGTGTATTCATCGCTTTTATAGGTGCATCATTTGTGGTCACAAAAGGTAACTATTCGGCATTTTTCAGTGCTACCGGTGATATCATTCCAACGTTATTTACCTTTATCGCAGTCATTGGATGGGTTGTTTACACAATGGGTGGTGAAAAATTTGCCGGTTGGTCTGCCCTAAGATATTCAACATTAAGTTGTTTACTTGGCACAGCAACAGCAGTCGTTATTGTTTTCATTATAACCCTTACAGGCTATGTGTCCGTTCCAACAGTTGAAACCATTCAAACTATTAGCCCACATTTACTGTTTATGATTATTTTCCCAGGTGCTATCGCTTTAGTTGGATGGAATGTGGGGGTAGCTATCCTATCTCCATTAAATGGACTTTTATTTATTAATTTCGTCCCTGTAACAACAGTTGTTATTTCTATTTTCCAAGGACACCAGCTTACGGCATTTGATTATTGGGGAACAACTTTCATTGTTATCTCATTAATCTCCAACAACATTTTCCTTAGAATACGGGAGAAAAATCGTGATAAAGAAAAAGAAGAATACGAAGGTGAATTACAAGAAAGCCTTTCTTAGTTAACTTTTAGGATTTATTTTACCCCTATAAAAATAAGTATTCACTCAAAACGAGCGAATACTTATTTTTTAACTTAATACATAATCCCTTGCCGTGTATGTGTCTCATCTAAAAAGTTAGGATCTGGATCGAAATAATCTTCATTGTATTTAAAGTGGAAGCCATCACGATCAACGTAACCTGCTCCCCACGTCGGATCCATTTCAATCCATTCTCCATCTAGTTTTGCTTCTACCCATGCATGACGGCTAGAACCTACTAATCCTTCAATGTAATGGGACTCAATCTCAATAGACCGGAGAAGTGCTGTAGTTAAAAATGCATAATCCTGACAAATGCCAGTACCCAATTCCAAGGTCATTAATGCACTGTCATCAAGTGTAAACTCATCATTCTCCTCTTTCTCCACATCATATGCCACATGTTCGGTTACAAATTCAAAAATTGCTTTTGCTTTATCCCGATCGCTCTCTTCTCCTGATGTGATTTCTTTTGCCTTTTTTATTATATCTGGATGATCAGACTGAATTCCTCTTGAAGGCAAAAGATCACGCTCATCTTCCACGTTCGAAACTTGATGATTCAGAGCTAATGCGGTAGTAAAATGAAATGCCGCATGATTATCTGATTGTTCTTCTGCCGGAATATGGATAGACACTTGATACTCCCCTGGCCCAAAGCGAAAATAAGCAAGTCCATCAAATTTATAATCTTCAACAGGTATAATATAAGTAGATTCTTCACCTTCTTCTAAGTGTTCAACCACTACAATAATATGAGTCACTTGATCCGCTAAAGGAGCATCCGGATCAATTGTTCCCTTAATAGGGTATTCTTGTTTGTCTCGATTCATATCGACCGTCCATCCAGGGCTCTCTAAGTTTAGACCACTCTCAAGGTAAACGGCATATTGATCAATCGTTGAAAACTCTTTGGAGGATTGATTGTTTACATAAAAAGTAGCTGAAGTATAAAAAAGGTCTTCCTCATCCACATCATCGCTCTGAAGCTGCAGCTGAACCTTATGATGACCTTCCCCAAAATACAAGGGAATTTCTCCTGAAAAAGAACCATTTCTAATTGGAATCATTATTCTTTCTTCTTCATCATCTTTTTTCACTTCAGCGATTAATTTATCTCCGCCATATTCATCAGCCACTGTTCCATTAACTTCAAATGCCCCTTCGGCATCATTCCAACCTGTAACTGGCTCTGATATATTCATTGACTTAGCGACACCATATTTGGAATACTCAATATCTCGTTCAATCGTATCTGCTTGATTATTCACTCTAAATTTAGCACTATCGTAATACGTAAGTTCTTCGCTTGAATCATTACTCGGTATGCGTACAGTAACTTTATACTCATCTGCTCCATGATGTAGATTTAACTGTTTTGAAAAACTGCCATTTTCAATTGGAATGTAATATTCAAACTTTCTAGTATCAATTTCTTCGATATGTTCATCCTTAACAACAATTACCCAAATATATGGTTCGTTTAGTGCATCTGCTTTTTCAATACTGCCTTGAAGATGAAGGACTGTTTTAACATCTTTATTTAGCGGATTGAATGATAATCCAACTTCCTTGCCATAGTCCAGCATTTCAATCTCAGCAATTTCCACCGTTTCTTGCTCTTGCTCTTCATCTTCCTTCTCTTCTTGTTTGTCTTCTTTCTTCTCACTTTGAGCATCTTGATTAGAACAAGCTGCCGAAACCAGGAATAATGCTAACAAGATTGCCCATAAAATCCTGCACTTTCTCATCCATCTCCTCCTATTACAGTTGTTCCTATTTATCATCATACTATCAAACTAAGAAAAGAGCATTCGAGCACTGGCTTATTCAAAAGTTAATTATCGATGTTTTCATCATACTCTTCATTTATCTCACGCATCGTTTCGTCAAAACTTTCTTCAATTTCATCCAATAGATCTTCGTATTCCATTTCTTTGATTTCTTCAAATAAAGCTTCTCTTTCTCTACTTTTTTGTTCAATATACTCTTTTGCTTCTTTTGTTATATAATCATCTTCGTATAATTCCATTAATACTTTTTCAGTGATAAAACTTTCATCCGAATTAAAATATAGCCAATCATTCCTCTGAAAAATTGCTTCGGTTCTTTTTTCGCTTTTTTGAATACGAACGTCTACTTTGGCTTCTTTCTTCCATTCATTCCATTTTTCTATCATCTCTTCAGCTTGATCAAAAGCTTCACTTAACTGCTCTTCATCCCCAGCATTGGTGTACAACCCGCCACCAGCTTCTGCAATTTCACGAAGGTGACTCTGTCCTTCAACATCAACATTAAAGCCAATCACATTGATAATAGGTTCGATATTAGAGTCTACCAAATCTTCAGCTGCTTTTACTGGGTCTCCTCCACATGTTTCAGCACCATCACTCACAACATATACCAGATTTGTATTCTCTTCACTCGGAAAGCCCGCGAAATCCTCTTTCGCTTCTTCTAAACTTAAGCCTATCGGAGTCCAACCAGTCGGTTGAAATGGTTCGATGACCCTTGAAAACTCTTGTTTATCGATTGGCTGAATGTCATACACTAAATCACTACTTAGACAAGATTCTTCTTTTGTTTTACCAGTTGGTTTTCCTTCGTGACCGTAAACTCTTAAACCAATGTTAGCCTCATTTGGTAGATCCGACACAAAACTATTAATGGAATCTTTGGCAATATCCATCATAGGTTTTCCATTAATCATATTGGCCATACTTCCACTGACATCCAGGATAACAAGAACATTGAGCTGATCTTTAAAATGGAATCGCTCATCTTCTAAGCCAGGATTACCGAAATGCTCAAATTCTAATTTTTTTAGAATCTTAGTCGGATTGGGATAATCCTCTGCAAACAAATACCGAAATCCACGCCACCATTTTTCCAAATATTCTTCATCTGCGTTTTCTTTAACTTCCGGTAATATTTCTTTTACTTCTTCAGCAAGTTCCTCACTCTCCATTACGGGTTCTTTTCCTTTTATACTTCCATTTCCTGCAAGTGGTCCAACTGGATAATTGATTATTTCATCCAAATTGGTAGGAACTTTAGGCGCCGTCTCCAACAAATTAGCTAACGGATCTATTGTTTCTTCGTCTAGATCATCTG
>Ga0079226_10003592_pt1 | contig 11869 bp, 12 predicted proteins | sample Poulit2014_FD_76345 | JGI IMG/M metagenome (GOLD analysis project Ga0079226, IMG submission 76345) | Agricultural soil microbial communities from Georgia to study Nitrogen management - Poultry litter 2014 | ecosystem: Environmental > Terrestrial > Soil > Agricultural land | place: USA: Georgia... | reverse complement strand
TGTGGATTCCACAGCTGTGTCCTAGACCCATGTAGTGAAGTGCGCCGTCCATTTTATCTAAGGCTTCTTCAAATGAGTCTACTTTAATTAACGTAGATGTTGGTGAAAGTTTTTCTCCAGTGAATGGATACTCTGCTCCAACTCCACGAGTCTCTTCGATAATTAAGAATTTAATATCTTCTGGTACTTCAATGCCTGCCATTTTCGCAAGATCTTGTACACTGCTTCCTGGAACGTCAGGGTGTAATGCGATCTTTTCAGGGAATTCTGGCCACATAGCTTTTTGTAATTTTTCTTTTTCTTCGCTACCTTCTTTAATTAAGAAAGCACCTTCGTTTTCAAATGCCTTAATCATGTCATCATACACTTTAGAGTTAATGATAACGTTGTTCTCTGAAGAACAGCTTGTTGAGTTATCAAAGATTTTAGACATTCTGATTTTTTCAGCTGTTTCAGCAAGGTTTGCCGTTTCATCAATGTAGGTAGTCGTATTTCCAGTACCTACTCCGATAGCTGGTGTTCCAGACGCATAAGCAACACGTACCATTGGCGTACCACCTGTAGCTAAAATGAAGTCAGCTTGTGCCATTAATTCATTCGTCGCTTCAATTGAAACGTATTCTGGGTCGATTGAAATTAATAAGTCTTCTGGAGCATCTAAAGATTTTAACACTTTACGTAAGTGATTAATAATGAACTTACTCGTCTCTTTTCCACGTGGGTGTGGTGAGAAAATAATTGAGTTAGCTCCTTTGAGCGCCATTAACGATTTGAAAATCGGAATCCCTTCACCTTGTGTGATTGGTACTAAACCAGCGATAACACCCATTGGCTTAATGTACTTAACGAGACCATTTTCTTTATCTTCTTCTACGATACCAACTGACTTTTCGTCACGCATTTGGTGATAAAGACCTTTTGTTTTAACGTGAACTTTGTTGAATTTGTCATCCGCATTACCAATTCCACACTCATCAACCATCATATCTGCTGCTTTTCTTCTGAAATCAGCATCTAAGGCGTTCCATGCGATAGCACCTGTGATTTGATCTATTTTCTCTTGATCGTATGTTGCGATCACCTTCTGCGCTGCTGCCGAGCGCTCAACTAAACCTGCAATATATTCTTTTGCGTCCATTTACTTCTCTCTCCTTGTGATATATATTTTATCTAAAAGTAAAGTTATCAGCTTCACTCTCTATATTAGATAACTATTGTCATATTAGACATTAATTTTATTCATCAATATCTAATCCTGTGATATATCGAAAATGATTTCGATAGTCTTTTCTATAACAAAACCTATTGTTTGCTATTTTATTTATTCAATACGTTAACGATTAAGGTTCGTTAAAGTAAGAGTTAACAAACTCATCAGAAACTTCTTCTAATTTCGTATATTTATACTTTGGATCTTGGTCACGATCGATTAATACCGAACGTACTCCTTCGAAAAAGTCTTCATTACGAATGAAGTTTTTAGCAATGATTAAATCTGTAGCTAAACATTCTTCTAATGATTTATTAGCCCCATCATTTAACTGCTTTAATGTTACTTTTGTCGATACAGGTGACTTAGATAAAATTGTTTCTTTCGTCTTCCTTGCAAACTCACTATCGTCTGCTTCAAGTGATTCGATAATTGCTTCAACTGTCTCTTTGCCAGCGAAATGTTTATCGATTTGTGCTTGTTCTGCTTCTAATGTACCTTCTTTAGGTGCATCCTCGCAGTATTCACCAAATACTTTATCTAGTGTTTCATCAACTGATCCTTCTAACCAATTAGCCGCTTCAATCGCTTCTAGTAATTGAGGTAGTTTTTCAGTTGTACAGAATAAGTCAGCCGCATTTGCGTAAATAACATCTTCCGCCCCGATTGTTGTAGCAGTTAATGCTAAATATTTACCAACTTCACCTGGTGCCTTATTTAAAAAGTAAGCTGCACCAACGTCAGGGAAAAATGCAATATTCATTTCCGGCATTGCCCATTTCGTTTTTTCCGTAACAATTCGGTGACTCGCACCATATGAAATCCCTACTCCTCCACCCATAACGACACCGTCTAAAATTGCAATAATCGGCTTCGTATATTCATAGATGAACTGGTCCGTTTCATACTCCGTATGGAAGAAGTCTTCAGCAGCTTGCATTTCTGCTTCGCCTTTTTTAGCAGCATGTAGAGTAATAATGTCTCCACCTGCACAAAATGCACGTTCGCTTGAGCTTTTCATTAGGACTACTTTGACAGAATCGTCATTTTGCCACTTCTCTAAATTTTCTTTCATCGTCTCGACCATCTCGTGCGTTAATGAGTTTAACGCCTTTGGACGATCTAAAGTAATCGTTGCTACACCATTGTCATTTTTAGAATATAAAATTTCTGCCATTTATAAAGTTGCACCCCTTCATTAAGAATGTTTGAATTCAGGCTTACGTTTTTCAACAAATGCTTCGATACCTTCTTTAGCATCGTCTGTTAAAAATAATTCAGCAAATAATTTTCTTTCTAATTCTAATCCGTTTTCAATTGAGTCATTGTAGCCAGATGTAATTGCTTCTAATGCACGGCTAACACTCGTTGTACTCTTGCCATCAACTAATGCCTTTGCAGTAGCTAATGCCGTTGTACGTAAATCATCTAATGCTACTGATTGGTGAACGATTCCTAACTCTTTCGCTTCATCACCACTTAACTGTCTGCCTGTTAAAATAATTTCAGTTGCAGTTCCAATATCCGTTAAACGGCTTAGGCGCTGCGTTCCACCGAATGCTGGAATAAGACCGAGTTTTAATTCAGGTAGACCTAAAATAGCATCACTAGCTGCAATACGGTAATGACAACCCATTGCAAGTTCTAGCCCGCCACCTAAAGCTGCACCATTAATCGCTGCAACCACTGGTTTTTTCATCGCTTCAATTTCATCGCAAAGAGCTTGACCGGCTTGTGCCATTTCAAGTCCTTGATCGTAATTTCCAAGTGCTGGTACAAATTCTTTAATGTCTGCGCCTGCTACAAAGAAACGCCCTGCACCAGTAATAACAATTCCGTGAACTTCGTCGTTACTCTCAAGTTCTTTTACTGCTGCACGTAATTCCTTAATAGAAGCAGAAGATAATGTGTTTGCTGGTGGGATATCAATCTCAAGCACCGCAATCTTTCCTTCGTACGTTAAGTTTAACAATTCATAACTCATGAATAAATCCTCCTTAAAGAATTTTGCTATAAATATATTTGCAAGTTTCGTGCCATCTTCAAATGCTATGTATTATACGAAACGACACAAGTTCGAGTGTATAACTGTCTAAACAGTTACACATCCAGCCCTTTGGCGATGGTGAAACTAAACAATCTATACCTAATCTTATCATACTTTCTTTATGACTTAGAATAATTCCGCACAAAATTTTGTAAAATAAAGCGGACTATCTTATATATACCCCTTTTAATTTTTTTCTAACAACTTAATTAAGGCTTGGGTTCCACTGTCGCTTTCACCTTGCTCAGCCAATTCTTCATACAATTCTAATGACAAGGATAGACCCGGTGTGCTTATGCCTAGTTTTTCTGCGGACTGAATGGCTATTTTCATATCTTTGATGAAATGCTTGACGAAAAATCCTGGAGCATAGTCTTCCTTTATCATGCGGCGCCCTAAATTGGATAAGGACCAACTGCCGGCTGCTCCCGCTTCAATACTATCCAACATACGAGATGGATCTAAACCAGCATGTTTCGCATAAATAATCGCCTCACATACACCTATCATGTTCGTTGCAATCGTTATCTGGTTAGCTAATTTCGTATGCTGGCCTGCTCCTGCTTTTCCTTGTAAAATGATATTCTCCCCAAGCACTTCAAAAATAGGCATCATTTTATTAAATGCCGCTTCCTCACCACCGACCATAATAGTCAATGTGCCATTTTTAGCTCCTACATCGCCACCTGATACAGGCGCATCCAATGAATAAATATCATATTTTAATGCTTCTTTATATACTTCTTCTGCTAAAGCAGGATCCGAAGTTGTCATATCTATGACACAGCTTCCTTTATTTGCTTGCTGAATAATTCCTTCTTCTCCGAAATAAATTGCTCTAACATCTTCCGGATAACCGACCATGGTAATGATTACATTCGAGGTACTCGCTAATTCGGCAATTGTATCTTTCCAAATGGCCCCGCTTTCAATTAATGAAGCTGCTTTTGCTTTCGTCCGTGTATAAATATGAACGACGTATCCCGCTTCTTGAAGATTGTGAACCATACTGCTACCCATGACACCTGTCCCGACAAAGCCTATAATTGGTTTTTCTTGTTTCGTCAAGCTTATCTCTCCTTTAAAATAAAATGTCCTACATTTTCTAGGGCTATATTGTAGACGCATACAGCCTTATAAAAGGATCTGTGAACAGTGTCCAAGATAGCCTTACTTGTCTTATCATATTTTTTCAAAAGCACCAGGTAAAAGGAATATTTTTTCATATAACATTATTTAAAGCTCACCTGAGTCTTTCCTAGTGCTTCATCGCCCCATGACAGTAAAAGCGAATCCTTCTCTCTTAAGGGACCGACGCCTTCAGGTGTACCGGTAAAAATAATATCGCCTTTTTTTAAACCGAGCTTTTCCCCCAAAAACTCAATTTGCCTAGCCAGTGGGAAAATCATTTTTTTAATATCGCCTTCCTGCACTAGCTCGTCATTAATATGGAGGGTAAAATTCTTCTTCTCACAATCTTTTTCACTAGTAAAAGGAACAAACTTTCCTAATACGGCTGCGTTAGTAAAGCCTTTTGCCAATAGCCAAGGCTGCCCTTTCTCTTTTAGACGACTTTGGACATCACGCAAGGTCAAATCTAATCCTACCGTCATTTCAGATACGATGTCATCGACGCTTATTCCAGCTTCATAATCACGACCTAGTTTTAAGACTAATTCCGCCTCATAGTGTACATCCCCTTCATCACTTGGTAAAGTTAGCCTTTGCCCGTCAGCCATAAATAGTGAATGACTCGGTTTCGTAAACACAACCGGCTCCTCAGGCACCACATTACCTAGTTCATGAACATGTTCCACATAATTACGTCCAATGCAAAAAATATTTTTAATTGTATTCATTACGACACCTCGATTATCCTTCATTACTCTTAATGTATCATACTTTTGTTAATCTGCGTACCTAGCAGGCAAGGGTCAGGTAAATCCTCTAATAAAAAATAATCCAATAGAAAACAGCTCCAAAACTAAATAAAGTAAGGAAGCTATGAATTTGTTTTTTAAATTATGGTAAAATTTATAGCGATTACGCTGTTTTTTCGCTTCATATAAAGCTAGATCGGCATGGCGGATAAAATCCCGTCCTGTTAATCCATCATGCGGGTAGACAGCAATGCCTATACTTACGGTTAATTGGATTTTTTACTACTTATTATGAAGGGTTGCTGAGAAAGATTGAAAATCCGTTGGGCAAATCTTTCAATTCCCACTTGATTAGAAACACTTTGTAGCAAGACGAGGAACTCATCTCCCCCAATACGGCAGGCTACATCGTCTTTACGAACCACTGATTTCAATCGTTGCGCAAACAATTTCAGTAATTCATCACCTACACCATGACCGAGCGTATCATTAACCGACTTAAAATGATCGACATCCTTGTCGCTTTTATTATGATTGCTATCTTGTTTCCTAAAGTACCAGCTAGAGAAGGTGAATCAATTGACTGGCTCGGTTCCATATTTTTAACGATAACCATCACTGCTTTATTATTAGCTTTTAGTTTCGCTGGTAGTGGCCCGGGTGAATATGCATGGACTTCTTTTCAGATTTTAGGTCTATTTGGCATTACATTGCTTGCCCTCCTTGCCTTTATCATTACTGAAACAAAAGTAAAATCACCTGTCTTACCTTTATCCCTTTTTAAAAATGATATCGTAACATTTTCTAATATCGCCTTATTTTTGCTAAGTGCTGGTATGATGGGAGTGATGATTTACGCACCATTTTTTATTCAAGGAGTAAAAGGCGTTTCACCAAGTGGCTCCGGCTTTATGATGATGCCCATGTCGATTGTGATGGTCTTTTCTTTAACGGTTCAAAATGCGGTGCCCTTACGAGAATTGGGTGTGGCATCTGCATCTTCACAACTATTCAGAAATCTAGGAAATACAATTGGCGTGGGAATTCTTGGTTCTGTTATGAGTTCAAGAATGGGAAAACGCATGGCTGAAATGGCAAGTCACGAGGAAATTCAGGCGATAAAAACATCACCATGGTCGGACAAGGAGGCAGAACAGTTTGGCGAACTTAAGAATCCTGAAGTCTTACTTGACCAACCAAAACTACAAGAGATCACAGAACAAATGCCCGCTGACATGGTCCCCATAGCAAACGAACTGATCGATTTAATTAGGGGTATTTTAAGCGATGCCTTAACCACCCCCTTTTTAGCAGGTGCGTTCATCATGTTACTCGGGGTTGTAGTTGCAATGTTTGTAAGAGCTATCCCATTAGTTTCAGCCAAAGACCCCGAAATAAAATCGCAAAAAACGGAAGACAAAAGAGGAACACCGTCTTTTTAAAAGTTTATTAGCAAATGAAGAGACAAAAAGCTCGTGTGGAAATGATGGTTGTTCGACTTCATAAGATAAACTAAGCAAATAAAAGTCCCACTTGTCATAGTAAACTATGGGCATGTGGGACCTTTTGTTTTCAAAACATTGATAGCCTATACGAGGTAAACGTTCTAGGATTTTATAAAATAGTTTTCCCTTCTTCATATGAGATGATGGTCGAAACAAGATATATTTTCTTTATTTGTTAGTGCTTCCTTCGCATTCATGCCGTATAATAGAAATAAAAACAATATTTTCCTATCAATAAATTTTCAACACCCTTAAAAGCATCTTTATTACTTCTTTATTAGATAATTCTATTAAGCAATCACATGATGAAAGTCATCGCTTAATACTTCAACCATTCTACAAAACAATCACAGCATGAAACAAGGGGGGGGGCAATATTAATGAAAAAATATCTTATATGGATAATTTGTGCGCTCGTATCTCTATCAATTTTAACAGTTGGCCTTATCAATCATTTTAAAAAATTACCTACTAACATTTCCTACGAAGGTGATATTCATAAAACGGATGACCTTCAGTTTTTATATGATTTAACTTACAAAGACAAAGATGATGAAACACAAGTAGAACAATCTATTTTTTCTGAAGTATGGAAACTAATTGACGAAGCAGATGATTTTATTTTAATTGATATGTTTTTATTTAATGATTACACCGATCAGAGTAGAGATTTCCCGAATCTAAGTGGCGAACTAACAGAGAGGCTAATTGAAAAGCGCAAGGCTCATCCCCATATGCCTATCGTATTTATTACAGATCCTATTAATACCGGATATAACTCTTATGAATCAGAACAAATAAAGTTATTAAAAGACCATGATATTGAAGTCGTTATAACCGATTTAGATAAATTACATGACTCAAACAAATTATATACATCTATGTGGCGTATCATTGCACAACCATTAGGCTATGGCAAAAGAGGATGGCTACCGAACCCACTTGCTTCAGAAGGGCCACCATTAACCCTCCGCTCTTATTTGGCTGTTTTTAATGTCAAGGCAAACCATAGAAAGGCATTTGTTTCTGAGAAAAATGCGATTATCCAATCTGCCAACGCCCATGATGAGAGCGGATTCGCTTCAAATATCGCTTTTAAATTATCTGGTTCTATCATTCGTGATATCGTTGAAGCGGAACAAGCCGTTATCGACTATTCTGGAGGTAAGACTAAGATCAATCCAGTGATTGAGGATAATTCTTCTGGTGATATTACCGCACAATATTTAACAGAGGGGAAAATCTTGCAAAGCCTTGTCGCTGCAATTGATGAAGCTGACCAAGGAGATACGATTTGGTCGGGCATGTTTTATATTGCCAACCGCAGTATTATCGAAGCTCTACATGCAGCTAACGAACGCGGGGTTAACGTGCATATCATTTTAGATAAAAATCAAGTAGCCTTTGGAAATCAAAAAACAGGTCTACCGAATGTCCCCACAGCAAACGAGCTAAACGGACTCGATCATGTAACTATTCGCTGGTATGAATCAGAGGAGGACCAATACCATTCCAAACTTTTACTCGTCCAAAAAGAGAAAGAAAATATTATAATCGGTGGTTCGGCCAACTATACGACGAGAAGTTTAGATGATTTGAATTTAGAAAACAATGTAAAAATCGTCGCTCCTAATCATAGCACCATTAGTAATGATGTGGAACAATATTTCACGAGATTATGGTTTAACGAAGATGGCGTATTCACTTCTGAGTATGAAACAAATGAAGGTGCACTTACTCCCCTTTTAAAAGTTACCTACTGGCTACAGAAAGTAACCGGTTTTACAACCTATTAAATTAACCAAGCTATTTCGAAGTAAGGTCACTGTTATTTGTCATATTCCTTTTGATGAGACGGCTGGTAAATCCAGTTTTTTATCATGATACCAACGATTACACCAAATAATTTGTGAGCGACAAGCCAAAACAACCAAGACTGGAATGAACTAGCCTCAGGGGCGCTTCTGTCAAAGCTGTAAAAAAATAAAGCACCCCACTTCCAAGACTATAAACAAGCACATAGAGATATATAGATGCCTCTTGTTCAATAAATTTCGCCAAATAAAATAGACCTATGACACTGAGGAAGCAGAAAACGAAATGAAGGATTCCTGAAGTTAGAAATAAATCGAAAACGAGTTACTTAGCTTCTATAATTTCGCTATGTTTAAATGTAAAGGATATTAAATTACTGGAGTCAACATAATTTGCACTAGATCTTTTGTCACCAAATACAAGTTGGTATTTATCTTCTTTTGAAAAATTAAATACAATGACTCCCGATGTTTTTCATTTGGATCCAATTTATCTTGCCACTTTTCAGAAATCTCATCATAATACATCCACTTACTATGTCCACCTTCATCATAATCTGATCCAAACAAGAGTCCGCTAAATAGAACTTCTTCCGGACTGATAGTTTCATCCCCTAGGTTTCGAATAGTTAAATGCATAACAAATAAGGTTGTATAGCTAGTAGTTTCATTATACACAAAGCAAAATTTATTTATATCCTGTTAGTTATTTAATAATCTCTTTAGCTTGAATTACTGGAGATGCGCTGTCTTCAACGTTATGATATATGCCTTTAACTATGATTTCTTCTTCTTTTTTTACTTCTTCACCAGTAGTTTCAATCTCATTATACAAATTTATTCCTTTACTATTTTCATCTACTAATTTTATAATTTGCGTTGGACCTTTTAATGAAATATTAATATCTTCTTTATTCGCTTCTGACAGGAAGGCAGCCTTTCCGATTACTTTAACTTCTGCACCATCCTCAATTTTTCCATCAAGCAGATCATCCACAATCACAGTATCTACTTTATCATTACAAGCAACCAAAAGTATCATGAATACAAACAAAATACCTAAAAATCCTTTTCTCATATTATAGCACCTCCGGCATTCATTTTATAAATTCATTTTTAAATTTTTTCACAGTATAAAGTAAAATGGATACCATGATAAAAGCAACTTGTTCTTGTATCTTTTTGACAGACTTCTTCTTCCATTCTTGCACATCTGAGAAATATGGTTTTGTTGCGAAGGTTATATCAGAGACGTCTTTTTTTCTGTTCCATCATCTACTTCACCATTCCTTAAATCCTCAAAAGCTCATGATGTTTGCTTGCTTACCACAATCAACAACACCAATTGTTAACACGATAAGCATACTAGTTAGTATTGTTTTTTTTCATATTATCCTATCCTTATTCTCATCAACTTTGGATTTTACAACAAGATTTCCTTCCCTAACTACTTTGCGATTCGTTAGTAAAAGGCCAAACAGCATTAGTGATGCAATCATTAATATCATAATATTTCCTGTCTGAATATATCCTAAAAAAATAACGATACTAAATCCCAAGAGAACTAGATAACTAAATACCACATTAGCAAGATGTCCAACTGAATTTGGACGAATCCATAATTTACTTTGAGGTAATCTATCCAGTTCAAGGACATTATCCAGCTTTCGTTTACGATAATGACTAACTATTATATATAGTATTATTACTAGAATAACAGCAAAAACTAATAAACCTATATTGATTAACGAAGATATTGGAACATTAAACTTATCCATTAGGGGAACTAATAACATTCCACTTGTATAAGAAATACCTGTCACGAAAATAAAAAATGAGCCACCCTTTGCTTGTATTTTTTCAGTTTTTAATTTATCCGCCATGGATCTTTTTTCTACTTTGAAAATACGATTAGGAAATAACCAAAAGAAAAATGGAAAAACAACTTTCCAAAAAGGGCTTTCTATATCCATAATGTACGTTTCTCCGTCGATTGTTAATAGACGATACCGTTCATTATTTACTAAATGTTGCACATTATCGTTCATTACTCAATCCCCATTTATTTTATCAATTAAAAATTTTTTTGCTTCAATTTCTAAATCATTTAGTTTTTCATGATATAGATAATAAGTTTTCTGTTCAGCAATTATATAGCACCTACCTCTATTAAAAACCAAATATCCGGATTTCTTATTAGCTAGTCTGGGAATAGACCTTAGAAACACACTTAATCTAGGTTTCTAAATGCTTCAGGGACTGCTTTATAACAGATAATTATGTAGATATCCACCATCGAAAATATTTAATTTGAATCCTTTATTCTTCAGTTGTGAATTTTAGATAACTAATATTCTCTAATTTTTTCTCATGTTTTTCTAGAAATTGTTCTTCTTGCACGTTTTTATAACCTCCAAAATATATTTCCTCAATGTTTTCATGATTGAAAAAATAAGCACCTTCCTCTATCGATCCAGTAGGATAAATACAACCCGAATAATCAAAATAACCTATTACTCCATTTTGTTCATATAACGGTACCCTGCTTATAATCATTAAGCTTTATGCCTCCGCTTTTCAATTGCACAATACTTCCTAATGGCAGAATTCTCAAATTTATTTACTACTTCTATAAAGTTTAAATCGACTAATTGGAAGGTAACATATTGACCAGACAAATCCAAAAAAGAAAAAAAGTGCAAATAGTAACCAAGTTAACCATTTGAAAATAATGAAGAGCACTATCAAAGTAGTAAATGCTATAAACATTACTATTGATACTCGAATATCACTCTTTAAAGTACTTTTTCCTTTATAAATGTAATCTTCTATCATATGTTGCGTTACGTATACTTCTTTCTTATTTTTAATTGTTGTTTTATATCTGTATATACCAGTCATACCACTTATTATGAATAGAAACAGAATAAATAATATCATTATTGGGTTAGTGATAGGTAAATGAAATGTTTTAATGCTTCGTAACAAAACAAGAATTAAAGCCCATGAAATCCAAAATTTATAATCATTTTTCACGTATACTGTTTTAAACACACGTTTAGATTCGGTGTCTAAAAAAAATGTAGCTTCCCGTTTATTTGTTTCCAACTTCCTATATATTGGTATTACCTTTTGCATGATAAGCTCACTCCAACTTTTGTCCGTTAGTTAGTTAAATACGGAACCTAACTTTCCAAAGAAACCTGATACTGCATCGCCTACTATATTTATCCCTTCTTTTAAACCATTTTCATATACAAGTGTCAATCCTTTATCCACAAACGCAACTGTTGTAACTGCTAGAATATAATTAACAGATTTTGCTCATTTCAAATGAACACTTTTTACTAATATTGTCTTTCTTAGTAGACTGGATATATTCAGTTATTAGGGGGGACAGAGAAAAGTGGAGG
>Ga0079226_10003591_pt1 | contig 11870 bp, 8 predicted proteins | sample Poulit2014_FD_76345 | JGI IMG/M metagenome (GOLD analysis project Ga0079226, IMG submission 76345) | Agricultural soil microbial communities from Georgia to study Nitrogen management - Poultry litter 2014 | ecosystem: Environmental > Terrestrial > Soil > Agricultural land | place: USA: Georgia... | reverse complement strand
TATCTTTCACACACTTAAATTATGTAATAGTCATCAAGACTCTTTTTACACAATTTATTACACACATTTACACACTAAATTTTATTCATAAAACCTTTTATATGAAGGTTTATACACTTTTTTATACTAATGAGTTGTTCACTCATCAGAATGGCAATTATGCTCAGTGTTTAGTGTATAAGATGCACTTGAATCCTTGACACCACAACGTTTATTCTCCTGTATGTCAATGTTTTGTATAAATATAACACATTTAGCGAGTCTTTGTGTGTAAATTAATGTTATAACAAATAATCAAGACAGAATGAGTAAAAAACTAATATTAATCCTTATCCCAATACTTCTCGTGTTTTCCTAACAAATACCTTGTATGCTTCTACCATCTCTCTAACTAAAAGATTTAGTTCTTTAACATATTTAAAATATTTATCTGGATCTTCTGGGAATGAAAAATCTGGATTTAAATCAGGATAGAGATAGTAACGATCTAGGCTTGCTACTCCCATTTTTGTAAAAAAACTTTTTCCTAGAAAGTTTCTAAACACTTTAAATTGTGCTAAAAACTCCTCATAATAGGATTGAAGTTCTCCATCAATAAATTCCTTCGATGCTCTTTCACCATTCTGTATAACAAAATCTAACTTCTCTCTAACTTTATCATCATAAGCACAATGAGTTGCAATTGCTTCAAATCTATCTAAATTGCCTTCTTCTTCAAAAAAGTGTATCAGCTCTTGAAACAACATTCCATCGCCTTTAAATGGTGATTTAGACTGTTTTGGAACAATAACACTGTCTGGTCTAATCCAACCTCTAAAGTCAATGCTAGGGTCATTATTTAAATAATTAATAGACTTACCTACTTCTGTTGCTATTTCTTCTAATCTATTAACTTCTTTTATCATTTTTGTTTTTACTTTTCTTTTGAATGCTTCGTACTTCTTCTGATTCTCTTCTTCATACAGTCGTAAATTTGAGTCTAAAGACAACTTTTTATGGTTATATTCCTTTGTTAATACTAAAGCAAAGACTGGTATACCCATTTCAATTGCATAGTCATATTCAACTTCTGTATAGCTTAGTCCTGATTGTGGTTCTATACTTCCGTATCTTCCACCTAAAATCAACATGTAAATGTCAGATTCACCAATCCAATTTTTCACTGTTTCCAATTGTGATACATTACTTGCTTTAAATAATTCCATTCCAGCTGGAATATGATCATTGTGTAAGATTGCTTCTACTGCTTTTTGTCTTTCCTCTTTTAAATCTTCATATGTCGATGAAACAAATACTTGTAATTTCTTCACCAGACCAGTCACCTTCTATATTCATTGTTTAGTAAAAATATCAGTAAAATACTTCTCAAGAAACTCAGTCATTTTAGAAGCCTGAAACACCCATCTTTCACCTTGGCTTTCTGGATAATAAACAAACCCACCCTGCTTCACATCTAATATCTTTTTAAATCTTGTTGGATACAAAATATTATCTTGAATCCAATTTCTTTTTTTATTTATTCTTTTTTCAATATCTTTCATTGACCACCAGACACCTGAATTTGCTTCACTTTTCAATTGTTCCAATTCAATTTTCTTTATTAATACATACTCTTCTGGTATTTCAATTGTTAGATTAACATTTAAGTTTTGCATGTTTCAATCACCTCTCTAATAATTAATTCCTTTTTTTACTATTAGGGTTATTCAAACATATATACACAACTTTATTCTTTAGTAAATCGTTCTTCTAAGAATTCTGTTTCCTTTGTATCATCTGAACCATCTAATAACTTAGATGTAAAATCTTCTCTAAATTCATGTTGGTTATTCTCACTATAAAATTTAAGCCCAATCAAACGTACTTCGTTATCCTCAATAACTTCAACTTCGGCATAGTCTTCTAATTCATCCAAAAACTTTTGTTTCCACTGATCGTGCTCTGTTAAATGCTTTCCTTTTACTTCCATAAAAATCTGATAAGTACAATTTACATCTTTTAAAAACAACAAGAAGTCAGGCATGAAACCACGAACACCATCAAACTCCGTAATTTTAACTTCACGTTCATTTCTGATTAAATATACCTCGTCATACTCTTCTTCTAAACGATGAATGTATCGTTGAACAAATTCAATCATCTTCTTTTCGGTTCCATTCACTATTGCATTATCATATACAAACCATTTGTATTTACTCATCTTTTCCTCACGAATGATTTGTTCATTCTTATTAGACCTTACTTTATTTACATGGAGATAATAGTCTTTGACACACTCATTAAAGGCTTTTCCGATAAACTTAGTTGTTCCTTTTTCCTTTTTATAATTTACTTTAATTTTATCAGCCACATACACAAAGTACTTATCTAACAACTTCATTTTTTCCATAGGTGATAAATCTTTAAGTTCCTTTTCCCGTGGTAATATAATGTACAGTATTAAATTACCCAAAAATGAATCCTGATCAATAAAGTCATCTATACTTTCTATCGCAGGAACATACCTTTTCAAATTATTAAATCGAAAAAAGGGATTTCTTTGTATTGCTTTTAATTTATATAATCTTTCAACAACCCAGCTTACTTCCTTGATTTCCAATGTCGATATAACTTCATCTTCTTCCACACCATATGATCGCTCAACAGTCAATTCTAACGGTACTTCATATACCTGATTCACTAAATATTTATCTATACTTAAATAATCATCTACTGTTGTTGGTATCCTTTCATTGATATAAATATAACCTTCTTTAAACAGTGAGGTTTTCTTAAACGATGGCTTTACTTTCGCCTCCAACCTTTCATACCCATCTTCAGCAAATTGAACTTTCGCCTTATCTAACGATTTATTTAAATTTTTGATATAACTACTTTCATTAATGGTATGGTAATGTAGTGTTTCCAATATCTTCAAATCAGAATCTACTTCATCAAAACGTCGTTTATAGGATCTATTATTCTCATACTCAAATGGATAATACCTTGCTCCTCGACCTATTAATTGTGCTTCACTATCTGTTGCATTAATGCTTTTTGGCATACCTTCACTTATCCTAACAATGTCATATAAGTTTAGGACATCCCACCCCTCATTTAGCTTGGCTATTTGAAAAATTGCTCTAATAGGGTTAGATTCGTCTTCTAGTGTATTTAACCTTAATGTATTTTCTTCTGACAGAAATACTTTAGTGTTAACATTTAGCATCGTTTCTCTAGTAAAATCCCACTTTAAATCATCGAGAACTGTTTGCAAGTCTTTATTATCATAATAAGAAAAGACTTTACTCCAGACGCTATTTTCGTTTTGATAATGTGTTTTTCCATTAGTAATAATGTTCTTTAACTGTTCAAGTGAAAGTTGTTCTATCAATTCAATCAAACGGTCATAATAAGCATTAGCATGTTTCACTAATTGTGCTTTAAACATTACAACAGGCTTTAGAAAAATACCATTATCTTGTGCAACATACCTTCTATACTGACTTAGTAAAATAGCATGTAACATCTTGACTTCATCATCTTCGGTCACTTGAAGTAACACAACATTTTTTGAGTATTTCTGTTGCATAAATTTAGTCAAATCATATTGATACACTATTTTATCGGCTAATTTAGAATACAGTATCTCATTTTTTGTATCTAAATTTAGAGTCGCACTAAAACCTAACATTCTATTTTTGGAATTCAAATTTAATATTTTATCAATCGTTCTTTCCCATGATCTTACTTCAAGCTCTGCTACCGTGAGCTTCTTCTTTCCTTCTTTTGTTTCAGCAAAATAGTGGTGTGCTTCATCACCTAACATTACGATATCAAAATCAGCTAAACCATCAAACGTAATTCCGTTTTCGACTGTATCATTTAAACTGCCATGCAAACCTTGAATTGTATCTATTATTAAATAAATTGTATTCTTTGACTGAACGCTTGGAAACCTATCAACCATTCTAATATCAACTTTTTCACCATCAATAACAACACCTTCTGGATTAAACAAATACTTATTTGAATTCACATTCGTTAAGTTATCGACTGTCTTTTTAACAATGGCTCCACTGTTAACAAAGAAAATAAAATTCTTATATCCATGTTCTTGGTAAAGATATAAGATTGTAGAAGCCATTACCAGTGTTTTTCCTGCTCCTGTTGCCATATGAAACAATGAATATTTATAATGTATATCCGCAATATTTTGTTCTTGTGTAAACATAAACTGTACTAAGGCATTCAGTTGATAATCACGAAGTTCATGTTGCAGATTATCTATAATATAACTAGGTACTTCTGGTACATCTATTACTTCACCCGTATCTTTATCAATTAAGTTTCTGAATTTATCGTCAAGCTTTTTGTGTAGTATTTCACGCCTTGTCATTTCCATTCACCTCTGACTGATAAAATGAATGATTAAACTGCTTTACACCTTCTGAAATATTATACTTTTCGTCGTCAATTTCCGAATAATTTAGATATAACTGATTCAGATCCAACACTTGAATTATCAACTCTTTCTTTTGTTCTAATGTTAGGTTTTTAAATGAACCACTGTCAGCAGATAACTTTTCAAAGTCTACTTTAAAATTTAGGTACTCAGTTTCTAACAGTTCATCTAGTATTAATTCTAACTCTATTTCATCTTCAATCGCTAATATGTCTTGAATATGCTTCTGGTTCAATTCATATAACTCTGCATATACAAAACTTCCACCACCTTGCCACTCTACCTCTTGTGACACTCCCCCTTGCTCACCTTCTATAACATTTCTAAGCCTTTTTGACGTTATATTCTTTATATAATCTAATTGTTCAATTCCAATATATTGCCTTTTTGTTTTATGGGCTACAGCCAAGCTTGAACCGGAACCAGCAAAGAAATCAATAACTAAATCTTTTTCATCAGTACTAGTTAAAATTGCATTCAAAAGAAGCTTTTCTGGTTTTTTTCCATTTGGAAAATCAACCTTACCTTCCTTTTTTAAATTATTATATTGTATGTCTTCCCATAAGTTAGTTAATCTTTGTTTATAAAAGAACTCACCATTTTGTTCTTCTAACATATCAGATAGAAACATAAACATATCTTTATTACTTGCATTATAAAATATCTCTGTCAATTTCCCCTTATTCTTACCTTTTATTGGTTTATATGTCACACTTACAATACCCTCTGTAATTTGTTCAAGTTCATTCATTACTCTTTTTCTAACACTTGATTGTGCATTAGTAGTTCTGAATATCTTTTCAGAGTGCTGATTATACACATCTTCAGTTTCAATATTATTATCATTTGCAAACGCTCTAACAGAAGTTAACTTAACTTTTGGATAATGTTTATAAGTGTATCCATCTGAACTTTTTATTTCTTTCGGCTCACCCAATGATAATAATACTTGAGTATATTTCCAACTCTTTCCTTCCTCTGCATACTCTTCTACAAGTTCATAAACAGGTGTTTTCTTAAAAACTGGAGTTAATGATACATTAAATTTATTTTTAGAATATACAAATATAAACTCTGTCGAATCTCGAAAACTTTTACCTTCCGAACTACCAGAGACACCACCAACTTTTGTTTTAACAGTTATAATGTTTATAAAGTTATCACTGCCAAATATCTCATCTAATAAAACACCTAAATAATTAAGTTCTTCATCATTTATCTGAATCCAAATTAATCCATCATCACTTAATAAATCCTTAGCTACTCTCAATCTATTATTCATAAAAGTTAACCAGGTCGAACGATTAAAACTATCATTATATTTAAAGCTATCTGACCCCGTGTTATATGGTGGATCAATAAAAATCAATTTTGCTTTACCAAAATATCTTTCCTTTAACAAATTTAATGCAATCAGGTTATTCCCCTTTATTAACAGGTTATCTGAATCCTTAAAATCAATTATTTCATGTTCTCCATTACCATCATATCTCTTCATATTTGTTAACACCTTAGGTCCTAACAAATTATCAATTTCTTCCTTTGCCAGAATATTATGATAGAACACTTCATCTTTACCAACATCTTCATTCGACATCCCTGCCTCTAAAACACTATCTTTGTATGGAAAATCCAACACAACATCCTCACTATACTGAAGATATTTCCCTTCACTTGTTAGTCCGATTTCATTAGTGTATTTAGTATAGTCACTTCCCCAATACCTTTTAAATCTCAGCATACTAACGAACTCATCCGTTTTAAATATTGTACTATTATTCACTTTTATGGAGTAGGTACTATTTATTAATTCATTAGCTAATAATGCTTGTAATATATCAGCTTTATATTCCCTTAAATCGTTTACTAGCTTACTTTCAATTAAATCACCCTTATCATCCCAGTATGTTGGAAACTCCTTTAAGACCCTTCTTATTTCACTTAATAACCTAGTTTGTAGTTCTTCAGAATTAATCATTAATCATCATTCCATTCTCTTTATTTTAATAATTAACCTTTTACCGTAACCAGAAAAGCTGTATTAAAAAGCTATCAGGCAACGTTCACCATTCTTATATTATACAAGAGGAAAGCATTTCCGTAAAAGGTCATAGAAATATAGTATGGTTATTCCAAAATAACTTCCTTGTTGACTTACTAATTTTACCTAACCAACAAGGAAGCAAAATAACTATTATCTTTTAAAAACTTATTTTATATGTTTTACTTTTTGCTTTTCATTTCTTTCAATTTTATTTTGTAGCATTCGAATATGCGATTTTAATTGATCCTTTTCCAACACCAGTTGTCTGTTGTTCTCTAGTAACATAGCGTTTTTTTTCTGTTCTTCTTTTAGCTTTATTTTAGTATCACTATATCTTTTCTCTAATAGTTTCCTACCCGATAACGGCTTTTTCACTTTTGGATGAACATTACTTTGCTCCATCTGTTGCACCTGTATTGCTTGATCACAGCGTTCTTTCAATTCCGGATTATTATATATTGTTTTTCTTGCAATACCTGCCTTTTCTGCTATTTTTGAAATTGATAACTTATTTTTTCCTTTTTGTAAATTTAATATTGCATCATCTATGATTTCGAGTCTTTCATTTACTCTTTTTTGTTTTACTGTTTTAGACACTATGGTATTCCCCCTTACTATTTATAATTTGCATTACTTTGTTTTCCTTGATAATTTAGTTGGTTTTCTAAATCTTCAATTATTTCAATCAAATACTTTTCCATATGTTTTAACTTACTTTCAAAAGGACCCTCCGACGGAGCTTTATTTAACTCCTTTTGTACATTCTTCAATCTCTCTTTATGAATATCCAAATACTCAGGAGTCGTAATAAAATTACTGCATCCTAAACAAACACCATCACCCAGACAAGGTTCATTACGCATTGGATGGTGCATACACAAACCATGTGGTAACACTTGTATTTTCATTGCCTTTCTCAACTTGTCTACTTGATCTACTGTCTTACCAGCAAACGGGCGAAGTTCTTTTAATTTACTTTTTATTTGTAAAGATCTTTTTCCAGCTATAACCGAATTTTCACTTAACACTTCAGCAAATCTACTTTTTACATCTTCTTCAATTAAATGTGTATAATAAGTTGTTCCCCTGATTGATTTATGATTCATAATTTCAGATATTACATCAATCGACGCACCACCCTTCAGGGCATATGTCGCAAATGCGTGCCTAAAGGTATGTGAAGTAAAATTAATAATATTACCTTCTGAATCTCTAAAATCATGCTCCTTTAACCATGGACGAACATAATTTTTGTTCCAATTTGAATGTGATACAAGACTAACAGGGTGTCCTTTTTTATTTCTTATTCTACTTAAGTACAAGTAAGACATTCCGGATTCTTCCCGTAAGGGTTTTGAATACTCCTCTAGTTTATTAATTGCAAAAATCACTAATTCATTCGCTGGTTTTAAGATTTCAATTTCTTCAGCAGTCAGTTTTGTCGTACTTGTATTAACCATCATATCTCCATCAATTTTCCTTAAACAACCGATCTCTAAAGGCAAAACTTCATGGATTCTTAGCCCAATTTGAGTTGTAATAATAATTGCACTGGCAACTAAAATGTTTTTATTTTCTTCTAAATCCTTAAATGCTGTTCTAACTATTAAATCAATAAGTTTTTCATTCGATACCTTTTCTTGATTCTCCGTATCTCTTAGCTGACTTTCTTTAGAGAATCTTTTATTATGAATAATCATTTCATCATAGACTTTTTGTACGTATATTGTATCATCAGTGACTTCCCATCCCCTTATAGATCCTTTTATTAATATGTCTTTTATTGTTAATGCTGCTTTTTTTATACCTGTACCACTTATTTTTTTACCTGTTGTTTCACTGATAGCATCGTTTAGTAAATATTCGTAATACATTATCAATACATCTTGTGTAACGTCTAAAAAAGATTCAATTTCTGGTCTATATTCATCAATGAATTTTATAAACCTTTTTATACCATCAAAATTTCTTTTTGCAGTTGAAAACTTATTCAGAATCAGTTGATTATGAACATACCATTTGATAACTTTCATTATCCTTGGCTTATGTGTAAAATTACTAAAATCAAATTTAAGTCTTGCTCCTGATAAATGTTTAGAATCTACAAAACCATTAAAGTCCCAAACTACATCACTAAACATACTTCTTCCACAACGAAAGTCTATATCAGGCATTTCGGGATTATAATCAAACATAGCACGTGTAGTATTTTTATTAGTCATATTGCTTTTCCTCCAATCGTTGGACTATCTCTTTTAATGTAGACTCTATGGTATTCAAATGTTCAAATGTACCAATATATTCGGACTTCATATACATTTCTTTGTCAGCTTGTAATCGATTTAAGTGGTCTTTATGGACTGGTAAATGGTCTGGGGTCGTAATGAACTTTGGACAGATAATACACATATTGTAATTTACACAAATATTACCTTTATTATTTATTGGTTGTGAACAAGCACCATCAGGAAGTGCAGCTACTTTTAATGTTTTTTCATCTACATTATAATCTAATGATTTTTCACTAATACCTTTTACAATCTTACCAACGAAGCCTAACTTCTTATATTCCTTCTGTATGATTGGATTTTTAACTTTCACATAACCTGATGTTGAGTGTAATGATTCGTGTCCCAAATAATTTGCTATCTCTGTCAAACCCATCCCTTTATTTATCATTTCTGTACCTAAAGTGTGCCTAAACCCGTGAAACTTCAAACAGTAAGGTTTTTGATTTGTATCTGTAATTTTATGTCTTTTAACAAAACGCCTTAACAGTGAACGGAAATTTGCTTGGACCATTCTATCATAGCGTTTAGGTCTACCACGCTTCATCCAATACACAGTTAAATACTTTGTATCTAAAGCATTTCTTGCTTCTTCTGAAATCTTTTCCAAAGTATTGATTGCTCTTTTTACCTTTCTAGTAACAGGAATATATCTTTCTGTATTATTTTTCTTTGAAAACACATGTAAGACTGGCTTACCAAGGAAATCTTCTGTTAAACATCCTGATTTTAGATCTAATACTTCACCTAATCTTAAACCGGTATCCATTCCTATTTCTATTATTGATTTCAACATTACATTTTTTTCAGTTCGTAAAGCTATTTTGATTTGATCCATTACCTCATCTGGAATATATTTTGTTTTTAATGCATCTTCTACTCTAACTGCTCTGTATTCATCACCATCAAATACTTGTTCTAACGGAAAACCATCATACTCAAAATTTTGCCCATGTAAAACAATCCACTTTAATGCACTAATGTCACCACCCATAGTCGATTTAGATAAGCCCTGTTGTTTTAAATAACCTATATACATCTGAGCATGTTGATAAGTAAAGTCCGCAAACGTGTTCAAGTTTATACCATACTCATAAATAAATTCAAAAAACCTTTTTAATTTATTATGATAAGTATAAATTGTTGTAAATTCTATCTTTCCTATCGTTAGACATTCAATAAAAATTTCTTTATGCGTTTGTTTAAACCATTTATTAGGTAAATAGGTAAAGTCAATATACACCTTATTTCCTAAACTTGATTTGTAATTTATAACCCATCTGTCTGCTTTTTTATTTATATTTCCCAATTCCTGTATAGTCACTTTTCTATCTCCTACTCTCTAAGAATTTTTCGTAAGACTCTAATTGTGTTTCAAATGATAAATGAATATATTGATGAGTTGATTCCACACTGTTGTGACCCATGCGATTCATTATATATGTTTCACTATAACCAGCCTCCCTAAGTTCCGAACCATGCGTATGCCTCAAATCATGTGGTGTACACTCAATGCCAGTTACTTCAACTAAATTTCGAAATGTTTCATTAGCACCTCTTCTTGTCATAAACTTTCCAGGTGTCACTCTTCCGTGGTTTACAAATAAAGTATCAATATTAGCTCTTTGAGGTCTTACGCTACATAAATAATCATCTAATTCGTAAATCAAATCCATACCGACTGGAATATTTCTTTCATTGGTTTTTATTTTATGATCTTCGTGATATAAAGGGTGATACTCTGTTATAGAAACAACCCCTATTTCCTCTATTGGACTTGGCTCACTAAAATCAGCTATTCTTAACCCTAATGTTTCACCGATTCTACACCCAGTTTCATATAGAAATTTAAATAATAACTGATTTCTTTTATTCAAATCCTCATCTTTTGACAAACTACCAATTGCTTCATATAAAATATCAATTTCATTTCTGTATAGTCTTTTAAGCGATTGTTTTTTTCTTTCTTTTTGCTTGAAGAAATTTATATTCATTTGATTCTTTTGTATTTTATGGTTCTTTACATAAATGTTTTTTTCCTTATAACTTGTTAGCACAGGATTCTCCAAATACCCACCCATTTGTTCATAATATTTATAAAACGAACCAATACTAGTTAAATAATTATTAATTGTTTTGGCTGATATACTCTGTTCATTCCTACTCCTCGTTAGTTTTAAATATTTGATAAAGTCCACGGTATCCCTTTTCCCTACTTCATGAAAGTTCAATTTCTTTAATCTTAACCAAGTGAAATACACCTTTAAATTCTCACAATATTTTTTAATTGTATTTGGTGCAAGTCCTTTTGTTTCCAAATAATCTAAATAAATAGCAACTGGTTCAACTATTTTTAGTTTTTCATCAACCAATACCACTGAACTATTTCCATCTTTTTTCGTCACTTTTTCTATATAATACTCCATGACACAGACCTCCCCTCATTTGTTTTATTGTTGTATACCGCATTTCTTTTTAAATTAAAGATGTTTGCTAGTAATAAAAAAACGGTATATATTAACAACTTTTATGTCATTAGTATATACCGAGTTTTTGCCAATCCTATATATATAGGAAATAGCAGTTATTTTCACCAGATAAATTAAAAACCGGTATATACTAATAACTTTTGTATCATTAGTATATACCGGTTTTTTGCCATTCCTATATATAGGAAATAGCAGTTATTCTTTTTTCATAATACATTCAATTTAGTATCTATTTTCTAATTCAGAATAAAAAAACTCCTGCAATTAACAATTGTTTCTATACAATTACTAATAGACAGGAGAGCTTATTAATATTCTTTTACACACTTTTTCACACATAAATACACTGAACATAACCACACTGTCATGCTCTTTTTACACACTTTATTTACACATTCGTTTTATCATTTTATATCGTCTGAACCCTTGTCCTACAACACTTTAAAGTGCTGTAATTCATTTACACACTGTACGCAGGTCAGAATGGTAAATCATCATCTGCTATGTTAATCTGTTCGCCATCATTCTCTAACGGGTTATTCCCTTGTTGTTGAGGTGACTGCTGAAACTGTTGCGGTGATGATTGCTGTGGTGCATATTGTTGC
>Ga0079226_10003590_pt1 | contig 11872 bp, 13 predicted proteins | sample Poulit2014_FD_76345 | JGI IMG/M metagenome (GOLD analysis project Ga0079226, IMG submission 76345) | Agricultural soil microbial communities from Georgia to study Nitrogen management - Poultry litter 2014 | ecosystem: Environmental > Terrestrial > Soil > Agricultural land | place: USA: Georgia... | reverse complement strand
GATTAGTAGTTCTTATGCAATTGCTTGAGCAATTGTAATCTTTAATCCTACTTTCTCAATGAAATTGAGATTAGTAGTTCTTATGCAATTGCTTGAGCAATTGTAATCCTTAATTCTACTTTCTCAATGAAATTGAGATTTAGTAGTTCTTATGCAATTGCTTGAGCAATTATAATCTTTAATTCTGCTTTCTCAATCTGATGGAATTAAATGTATTTTACTATTCAAACTTTTAATATAAGGATAAAACTAATCACTTCACGGGCTATGTGTATGCATAGCCCTTTAGTGTAAGGATAAACCATACTAAAACGATAAGATTAATCGAGGTGTTGTAATGATTCATATTGACCACGTTCAACATCAATTTGGTGACAACCAAGTCATTAATGATTTTGAATTAAATATAGAAAAAAGTAATATCGTATCTTTTATTGGAAAAAGTGGTTGTGGTAAATCTACGTTACTAAACATTATAGGTGGCTTTCTAACACCTACTTCAGGGACAGTCAGTATTGATGGAAAAGTAAAACGAAATCCATCCCCTGATTGTTTAATGATATTTCAACATCACAACTTACTCCCTTGGAAAAATATCAACGACAACATACGTATTGGTTTATCTCAATACATAAGTAATGAAGACATAAACCAACACTTAAAAACTGTAGATTTAAATCATAAGGGAAGGTTATTTCCAGAAGAATTATCAGGAGGTATGAAACAACGGGTAGCACTCTGTAGAGCTCAAGTTCATCAACCAAATGTCATACTTATGGATGAACCTTTAGGTGCGTTAGACGCATTTACTCGCTATAAGTTGCAAGATCAACTTGTACATTTAAAAGAACGCACTACAGCAACTATTATATTAGTTACCCACGATATCGATGAAGCTATTTATCTTTCTGATAATATTATTTTGCTAGGTGATGGTTGTGAAATTATCAATCAATACAAGATAGAACAATCACACCCACGTAACCGTAATGACAGTCATTTATTAAAAATAAGAAATGATATTATGGAAGAATTTGCTTTAAACCATCATATGGCAGAACCAGAATATTATTTATAAGGAGTGTTACAAATTGAAAAAATACATTTTGATGACATTAATACTCCTACTTACGCTTTCTAGTTGTAGCACAAATCAAAATCAAGATATTCACAGCCAAAAAGACAAGCAAACGATAAAAATTGGTTATCTACCTGTAACTCACTCAGCAAATTTAATGATGACCCAACAAATTGAACAAAAATCTAAAGATTCAGGATATAAGCTTGAGCTTGTACGCTTTAATAATTGGCCTGACCTTATGGACGCTTTGAACAGCGGTAAAATTGATGGAGCTTCTACACTGATTGAACTCGCTATGAAATCTAAACAAAAAGGGTCAAATATTAAAGCTGTCGCACTAGGCCACCACGAAGGTAACGTCATCATAGGGCAAGAAGGCAAGAAGGCCTCTGATTTTCATAAGCATGAAGATTATAGTTTTGCCATTCCTCATCGTTATTCTACACATTATTTACTGTTAGAAGAAATGCGAAAGCAAATGAATTTAAACTCTGAAGCCTTTAGCTACCACGAAATGGCTCCTGCAGAAATGCCTGCCACATTAAGTGAAGGCCGTATTTCTGGTTATTCTGTGGCTGAACCTTTTGGGGCTCTCGGTGAAAAATTAGGCAAAGGCGATACTCTAAAACACGGCAGCGATATTGTTCCAGATGCTTATTGTTGTGCATTAGTTCTTCGCAGTGATCTCATCAACCAGCACCAAACAACCGCTAAAAAATTTATGTCAGATTATAAAGAAGCTGGCTATAAAATGAATAATAAAGAAAAAAGTGTTGATGTTATGGCCAAAAACTTCAAACAAGATAGAAAAGTTTTAGAACAATCCGCTGAATGGACATCGTATGGTGATTTAGCAATTAAAGAAGAAGGATACGATAAAATTACAAATTTAGTAAATGATCATAAGCTATTCAAAGCACCTGCTTACGAAGATTTTGTTGATCCTACGCTGTACAAGGAGGGATAAAGTGAAATGACAACGCGTTTATTCAAAAAATGGACATTACCAATTATAACTTTCATTATTTTCCTTTTCATATGGCAATGTGTCATATGGATTGGGCATTATCAACCTATACTTTTACCAGGACCAGTATTAGTTGCTAAAAGTATATGGCATTTTATTATTACTGGGGAAATATTCACGCATTTAGGTATTAGTTTATTTCGCTTTATCGTTGGATTTGGATTTGCTGTGTTAATTGGTGTTCCAATTGGTTTTTTATTAGGACGCAGCAACGTAATATTTGATGCACTTGAACCATTATTTCAATTAATTAGACCTATATCCCCTATTGCATGGTCGCCTTTCGTTGTTTTGTGGTTTGGCATTGGCAGTTTACCTGCCATGGCAATTATATTTATTGCAGCATTTTTCCCTATTGTTTTTAATACCATTAAAGGCATCAGAAATGTTGAACCGCAATACTTGAAAATCGCATCAAATTTAAATTTAAAAGGATGGTCGTTATATCGAAACATTTTGTTTCCCGGTGCTTTCAAACATATTATGGGCGGTATACATATGGCAGTAGGAACAAGTTGGATATTCTTAGTTTCTGGAGAAATGATTGGTGCACAATCTGGATTAGGATTTATCATTGTCGATTCTCGAAATATGTTAAACCTAGAAGATGTGTTATCTGCCATATTCTTTATCGGCATGTTCGGATTCTTAATTGATCGTCTTATTAGCTATTTAGAAAAAATGATATTAACCCGCTTTGGTGAATAAAGGAGAGCAAATATTATGAGTTTAAAAACACATATTGAAAAGGAATTAGATCCATATTTAGTTGAAATTGATAATGGTTCACATTACCCTAAATCATTTATCCAAACGTTATTCAAAGAAGGATATTTTAAAGAAGGTGATGTTAAAGCAAATTCAGAAATCATCGAAGAAGTATCTAAATCTTGTCTGACAACAGGTTTCTGTCTATGGTGCCAACTTGCGTTTTCAACCTATTTACAAAACGCAGAACAACCGCATTTAAACCAAGACATGCAGAAACAATTGTTATCTGGCGATATTTTGGGTGCTACTGGACTATCAAACCCAATGAAATCATTTAATGATTTAGAATCCTTCAATTTGACTCACCGCTATAATAATGAAAAATTCATTGTAAATGGTAGATTACCTGCTATAAGTAACATAGGTTCAGAACATTATTTTGGTGCAATTTCTAAATCTGAAACAACTGATGAGCTTGTAATGTTCATCGTTCAAGCGAATCAAAAAGGCGTTGATATCAATGAAATGTCTAGCTTCTTGGGAGTGAATGGGTCAGCAACATATTCTATTAAAATGGATGACGTACACATACCTGAAACACACATTATTACTCATGATGCCAAAACATTCGCTAGTAAAATACGTCCACAATTCGTAGCATTACAAATACCTATTGCATTAGGTTCTATACGTTCTTCACTTGATTTAATTCATAAATTTTCAAATGCGCAAAATGGTATCAACCAATATTTAGAATACGATGTTGACGGTTTTGAATCACGTTATCAACGTATCAAAGATACTTTTTATCATTTAATTGCAGATAATCAGTTGCATGAGCAATTCGGTGACTTGATTGCTTTGAAAAAAGAAGCTGGTTACTTACTACTTGAAGTTAATCAATCTTCAATGGTTAATGGTGGTTCAAAAGCTTATTCTCCACGTGCACCACAAGCTCGTAAATTAAAAGAAGGCTTTTTCTTTGCAGCATTAACACCAACTTTAAGACATTTAGGTAAGTTACAAGAAGAATTCAAAAGTAGTCACGCTGCAATTTAATGATTCTATATTTAAATCGTCATAACCTATATAAAAAGCAGTAGACCAAAGTCAATTTGTACTTTGGTCTACTGCTTTTTTATTACTATTCTTTTACAAACCACTCAATTGCTCGCTTAATGCCTTGATCCCAATAAGCATAATCATGTTCACCAGGACCATATTCAAATTGATAAGGAATGCCTTGCTCGTCTAAATATTTAATAAATTGTTGGTTATCTTCATATAAATCATCTTCCGTACCACACATAATAAGTAAATTAGGTAATGCTTTATTTTGTTCAATTGCTTCATCTAATAAATGATAAGGATCTAAGTCAGTTCCTTTAACAACTTTGTTTTTACCTGCTATAGCCTCACCCGAAAAATCATGCCAATCATAATCTATGAGATGTTGACCATTAAATACGGCTGATAGTGGACAAGCTTTAGCAAAACGATGCCCTTGAGATAAAGCATATTTTATCGTTCCATAACCTCCCATAGAGTGTCCGGCGATAAAATTATCTTCTCTTTTATTTGATAATGGTAACACCTGTTGTGCATAATCTAAGACTTCTAATACATAATCAAAATAGTTATGACCATAAGCCATGTTACTATATCCACTATGATCTGCATTAGGCATAATAACTGCCAACTGATGTTCATTCGCATAACGTTCAATACTTGTATAACGCATATAAGACGTTTCATCACTTGAAAGACCATGCAATAATAATAATGTTTTAAGTCGTTTTGGTTGTTGTCCTTTATTAAAATAACTTGCATCCTCTGGTAATATCACCATAAAATGTTGATGCATACCAATCGTTTTAGAATTATAATTAATTGATAAAATAGCCAACTCTACTCACTACCTTTGATTAATTAATACTTTGTGGTTTATGTTTTTCTTTTTTCTGTGATTTATTAGAGGGATCTAAACGTTTCTCTAAAAATCTTAGTCCAAGGTCAATTATAATTGCGATTAATGCAATAGGAATTGCTCCTGCTAGTATAAATGTTGTACCATCTGTTGCGTTAGTACCACGAATAATAATGTCACCTAAAGTAGGCGCTCCAATAAATGAACCAACAGCAACTACACCAATTGCTACCACTAGAGCAATTCTTAAACCGCCTATAATCACAGATAACGATAATGGCAATTCAATCATACGTAACACTTGGTTTCTCGTCATTCCCATACCTTTACCAGCATCTTTAATATTGGCGTCAACACCAACAATGCCTGTAAATGTATTTTTAATTATTGGTAATAACGCATATAAGAATACTGTAACAACAACTGTGGTAGGGCCTAACCCCATTACTAACATTAATATTGCCAACATCGCAATGACTGGTACCGTTTGTATGATATTAGCAATAGTGATAATCGTCCATGACAATTTCTTGTGTCTTGCGATAACAATTCCTAAAGGTATACCAACAATTGCTGCAAATAACACCCCGTAGACTGACATTAATAAATGCATAATAAATAAATCCCATAGGTAGCCAAAGTTGACTGAGTAATATTCTATTAACTGTTGTAATAAATTACCTTCCATTAGTTTTGACCACCTTTCGTCTCTTCTTCAAAATAATTATGTTTTTTCAAGAAATTTTCAGCGACAATGGCTGGTTCTTGACCTTCACCATCCGCTTGATAATTAAGTTTTTGCATTTCTTCTGTCGATACTTTTTCATTTAATTTTTCTATGATTGGTTTTAAATCAGGGTGTTTTTCTAATAAATCATTAGTTGCTACTGCGCTTGCATCGTATGGTGGGAAGAAACGTCGATCATCTTCAAGTACTTTCAAATCATACGAAGCAATACGTCCATCTGTTGAATAACCAACTGCGACATCTAGATTTTTTGAATTCAATGCATCATATACGAGACCAATTTGCATAGGTCGAACCGTATTAAAATCAAATCCATATTCTTTCGTAAAGCCTTCATATCCATCACCTTCACGATTGAGCCATGAGCTATCTACACCGAGCCTTAGCTCATCACTATGTTTTTCTAAATCTGAAACAGTTTCTAAATCATATTTTTCAGCTGTATCTTTCGTTACCATAAATGCATATGTGTTTGCAAAGCCATATGAATCAAAAAACGTTTGGTCAAATTCTTTTTTGAAGCCAGTTTGTGTTGCTTTCATCGCTTTATCAGGGTCTTTGATTGGATCTTTTTTTAACGCTCCTGTTAAATCTGTCCCCGTATATCTGGCTCCTGACATATTAGCATCACCATTCATTAAAGCATTATGTTGAATGGTACTTGAACCTAAGTTATTAATGAGTGAAGGTTTAATTTCACCGTTTGTGTCATGTTCTATCAATAGTCTCAACATATGAGACATAATTTGTGATTCACTCGTTGCAAGTGCTGTTATTTTGACGTCATCATCTGAACTATTACCGCCTAAACCAGGTAAACTACATCCAGATAACACTGTCAGACACAGTACAAGCACGATACTATACTTTTTAAACTTCTTCATAATGTCCTCCTTATATTATCTGGATACTTTTAGCCCTTTTGGAACAGCCCATTTTTCAAACATTGAAAGTAAGAAATCGACAACTAATGCTAAAATAGTTACTAGCACTGCTGCACTTACAATCATCATTGGATCATATAAGTTTAATCCGTTAAATACAAAGTCACCTAGTCCTCCAGCGCCAACATAACTCGCTAATGTTGCCCAACTAATTACATATACAGATGATAAACGGATACCACCTAATATAAGCGGTAAGGCTAGCGGTAACTCTATGTCTTTCATAAGTTGTAACTTGGTCATGCCCATACTTGTGCCAGCTTCTTTTATATTATTATCTATATTTTTTACACCGAGCACAGTATTGTTTAATATTGGTAAAAGCACATAGATAAATAATGCTACAATTGCAGGTAATTTACCTACGCCAAATATCGGTATCATAATTGCCAATACCGCTAGTGTCGGAATCGTTTGGAGTACACCAGCAATCGTGAGTACAACATTTGAAGTTTTTTTCATTTTGGATAGGATAATGCCTAAAGGCACAGCGATGACAATAGCGATTAACAATGCGATCATTGAGATATAAAAGTGTTCAACAGTTTTTGAAATCAGTTGCCCACCATATTGCTCTATGAATTCTTTCATTATTTATCAGCTCCTACGTTTTCGGGCTCTACTATTGCATCTTGAGTCGCAATTTCATCGTCATCTCGTTCTCCCCAAATACTGTCATAAACAATATCCACTAAGTTTGCTCTTGTAACGAGTCCAATTAATGTTTCTCCATCACTATCCACGACCGGAACGTTTCTAACGTTTCGTTTTAATATTGTACGTACAGAATCTTGTAATTTGCTATCAATTCTTACTCTATAAATGTCACGTTGCATTGTATCGATGAGTTCTTTTTTGCCACGTAAACCTTGATTGATATCTTCAATGTCCAAGTAACCTAGTAATCTACTATTATTACCCACTACAAAAATTGTATCGACACGGCGTTCTCTCATCACTCTTACAGCTTCGTTAAGTGAATTATCCGCATGTACAGTTACAGGTTTAATCATTGCATCTTTAACTGTTCGCATATTTGGACGATCTTGAATCAATCTATTTTGGCCAATAAAATCACGCACAAAATCATTTGCAGGGCGTCTTAAAATATTATCTGGCGTATCAAATTGAACAACTTGTCCTTCCGACATGATACAAATTTTATCTGCTAACTTGATTGCTTCGTCCATATCATGAGTTACAAAGATAAATGTTTTTCCTAATTTCTGCTGTAATTCTTTTACTAAATCTTGTAATGTATCTCTTGTAATTGGATCCAATGCGCCAAATGGTTCGTCCATTAAGATGACATCTTGTTCTGCTGCTAAAGCGCGCACAACCCCTATACGTTGTTGCTGTCCTCCAGAAAGTTGCGAAGGATATCTATCTAAAAACTCTTCGGGTAAATCGACAAGTTTGATTAACTCTTTTGCTTTACGCTCTTTTTTTTCTTGAGACCATTTTAATAATTTAGGAACCAAAACAATGTTCTCTCTAATTGTCATGTGAGGCATGAGCCCTATTTGTTGAATTACATAGCCAATTTTTCTACGCAATTCTACTGGATTCATTTTACGGACATCTCCACCATTGATTGTTATTTGCCCCTCTGTTGCTTCTATCATCCTATTTATCATTCTTAATGCAGTAGTTTTACCACTACCACTTGTCCCTATAAATGCGATAAATTCACCAGATTCTACATCTAATGAAATATTATCTACAGCTTTTTTCCCACCACCGTAGACTTTTGATAAGTTTTTAATACTTAACATGTGCCAATTCCTTTCTATGTACATATTTAAATTAAAAATATTTCATAATAAATTTAGGACTACTTGTAAATGTTCTACAAATTCTAAAATAAGTAATAACATAGCTACAAATAGCCCTACTTTATTTGTATGTTTGTAAAGATCCAAATCAAATATACAATAAATTAAAATTTGATTTTTCTACCTTCTATAATAAGATACATCAATTAATAAAAATAAACAATTTACAATAGAGTATTATAGTTTTTATAATTCAATAAATTTATTTTTCAAATCGTTTAAAATCCATTTTAATTTTATTGTTTAGGCTTAATACCAATCGAGTGTCCAAGTTCTTTAGGTTTCTCTTCCATTGTAGCTACCTCAGCATATTCTTCAATCGCTTCTCTTATCGTTTCTGGAAAAACTTCAGGTCTATCAGTATTAGTATCAATACCCATAAGCATTACTTCATAAGTTGCGCAACGCGATTGATTTGCGTCTGTTAATGTCATAAACACATGTAGGCGTTTCGTATCATAATTATATAATTCAATATGTGTAGTAATTGGTTCGTTTACTTTAATCTCTTTTAAATACATTACATGATTCTCTAGTGTAAACACTGTATAATTCAGTTGTTCAATTGCTTTTTTATCTAGTCCAAGGTAAGCAAGCCAAGCATCTGTAGCATCACTAAAAACACGATTGTATTCAGCATCGTTCATATGGCCATTATGATCTACCCAAATATCTTTTACTTGTGTCACATATTCAAATATTGAAAATTTCATTTTAATACACCGATGAGTTAGTTGTTTTTTTCATTGCAGCAGTATCTTTTGGCCAATATTCTTCTGCTAATTTTTTAACTTTAATTAAAAATTCATTACGTTTTTGATCGAGTTCTGACATTGTTTGTCCTTGTGATGATGCTTCACAACCATTTACAACTTCATCATATAAATCTTTTGTAAGTTCAGGTGCTACCAATTTTGTCCATGGTTTTTTTAAAGCTGGTCCGAATTGTTTTAACATATGACGCATGCCTCCTTCTCCACCTGCTAAATGGAATGTCATAAAAGGACCATATTGGGCATAGCGTAAACCTGCAGCATGTGTAAATGCTTTGTCTACTTCTTCTGTTGTTGCTATTCCATCATTGACGATGTGTAAAGCTTCTCTCCAAAGTGCTTCCATCAGCCTATCAGCGATATGTCCTTCAATTTCATTTCTTACATGAAGTACATCCATACCAATACTTTCATATACTTGTTCGGCTTTTATTGTCGTCGCTTCTGTTGTTAACTGCCCTGGTACGATTTCAACAAGTGGTAATATATAGACCGGATGGAATGGATGTGCAACAACTAAACGTTCTGGATGTTGTAAGTTTTGTTGTAGTTCTGATGGTTTAATACCCGAAGTACTAGAACCTATCGTCGCGTCTGGACGTGCATAAAAGTCTATTTCAGTTAGCACTTGCTCTTTTACTGATTCAATTTCAGGTACATTTTCTTGTATGTGGTCCGCTTCTTTCACTGCTTCTTCTAAATAAGACGTAAAGGTAAGGTTATCTAGAGAAGCACCTTCTGCTAAACCAAGTTCTTCTGCATATGGCCAATTTTGTTTTACTTGTTTCAACATTCTCTCAAAAGCACCTTCACTTGGGTCAGTAGCAATAACTTCATGTCCATGTGCTAACATTCTTGTAATCCATCCACTACCTATGACGCCTGTGCCTACAACTGCGAATTTCATTTTGTGCCTCCTCTTGGGTCTCTAAGTTGATATTTTTCACGCGCTTCAGCTGGCGTCATTGGTTTTATATCTAAACCTTTAAGTATTTCTACAGCTTTTTCTACTAGTTGTTCATTCGCTGCTTTAACACCTTTTGATAAATATAAATTATCTTCTAAACCGACACGTACATTACCACCACGTTTAGCTGCTTCCTCAACTGTTGGAAACTGCATTCTACCTATACCAAATGCTGACCATTCTGCATTTTCTGGTAAGCGTGTCTTAAAGTATTCTATAGTTTCAGAATCATTCTCAGCACCCCATGGAATGCCTAGGCAAAATTGGAATAATGGATCCCCTTCAATGAGACCTTCTTTTATAAGTTGTTTCGCAAATGATATATGTCCACTATCAAAGCATTCTAATTCAGGCTTAACTCCAGCATCCTTAACAAGCTGAGCTTGTTTTCTTAGCCAATCTGCTGGGCTTAAGTAAATAGCATCTCCCATATTGACACTACCGCAATCTAAAGTACACATTTCAGGCAATAATGCACCAACCGGTTTGTGACGTTCATCTGGTGTCTGCATATCTGTACCTTCTGCTCCCGAATATGGGTCGTCTAGGTTAGGAATAAAATCTCCACCCCCGCCAGAAGTAATATTTATAATGATATCTTCATCTGCTTCTCTAATTAATTTCACTGCTTCTTTGAAAAATTCAACGTTATGGCTAATGCCACCCGTTTTTGGATCTCTTGCATGAATATGTGCCACAGTTGCACCTGCTCTTGCACATTTTATTGCTGAATCAGCAATCTCTTGAGGTGTTACAGGAACACTTTTATTTTTTTCTATAGTATCTCCAGCACCAGTTAAAGCTGCTGTTAGCATAACTTTTTTCATTATTTTAAACCTCCGACAGCGATTTTTAATACATTGGTTAGTGTACCAACCAGACGGTTTACTTTCAACCCTACAAAAATAAAAAAAGGAATTAATCAATAGTGAGTTATTGATTAATCCCTGTACTAACAGCATTTTCATAAATATTTCATTTAATTATTTTTTTATAATTTAAATATTTCTTTCGTAATTTTAATCGATTTTGCTGTTTTTTGTGTAATCTGTTAATCTTTCTAATACTTCTGTGCGCATCGATTCATCAATTGCATCTAATCCAAATATTTCAGAAAGCCATAAACCATCTACCGCCAACCTAATTATCGTCGCATCAACTTTATCTAACCCGTCATTTTCAATATTAGCTTGCCACTCTTTATATGTGTCTTGCAATGGCAATAATAGATTACTATTGATACCTTGAGCTGCTAACATTCCAGAGGTAATAGATGCATTTTCAGAACTGTACTCACGCGTCGCATCAATGAAAGCACGTGTCCATTTTCCTTGTTGTTGTGAGTCATCTTGTACATGGTTATCAACATTAGTTCTATATATTTCGTCTGCATGATTTACAAGCCCTTGAATTAATGCGAATTTATTTTTGAAATGATACAATAGGCCACCTTTACTTACTCCTGCCTTTTTAGCTACAGCATCTAATGTTAAATATTCACTACCCTGTTCATTAACGATAGAAGCCGCTGCTTCTAGTAATTGTACCCGTTTGGAAACTCGTGGCATTAATACACCTTCCTTCTAAAAGTACTATCTGACTTGCTGTCTTGTAGTAATTTTAATATTCGAGCAAACTATAAACGATAATTGTTAAAGTTGCAACTGTATCTTTTTATTATTAATTAAAAAATTGACCATTATATAAGCAATATGAAATCAGTAAATATTTACTTTTCTAAAAAATAATAAATATATTTATAACTATATACCTTGTTGATTCATGACTAATTTCAATATATGAACTAGTTCAAATCGTAAGGAGACGTATTTATTTCAAAGAAATTAAGAATAATAGAT
>Ga0079226_10003589_pt1 | contig 11873 bp, 9 predicted proteins | sample Poulit2014_FD_76345 | JGI IMG/M metagenome (GOLD analysis project Ga0079226, IMG submission 76345) | Agricultural soil microbial communities from Georgia to study Nitrogen management - Poultry litter 2014 | ecosystem: Environmental > Terrestrial > Soil > Agricultural land | place: USA: Georgia... | reverse complement strand
CTCGGGTGGATCGTCCCGGGCTGGTACGCATGTTGTACGTACAGATTGTACGGACAGCATGGGGTGGTGTCACTACCTCCGTGCACAAGAATTCACACCCGACCCACGGCTTTCTGCCCAGGGCTTTCCCTGAGGGAAGACCGGACCGGTCCTGGCCGTACTGGGGGCCGAGCACCATGGGTGGGCCCATCTCACCCCGCAGAAGGTGACGAGCACCGACACGCACGATCCGCGCGTGGTCGAACCGGCCGGGGGCCGGTGCCTCTTCCCGCACCACGACACCGAAGAGACATGGGAACAGACCAAGGCCGCACGCCCCGAGGAGAGGGACCACGACCTCTACACGAGCATGTACGGCCTCCACGCTCCCGAGGCGATCAGCCCCGGACATGAGCCCTACGCCCTTGCGTGCGGACCCGCCCCGATTCCCCAGGAGGGCCCGGCGGGTCTTCCGGCCGAGACACCGACCGAACAGGGCAACCTGGAAACATCGACCGCAAAGCGTTGTCGACCACCCCGATGAGCCTGACACCGGTGACGAGCCTGCCGTGCAGACGCCTGTTTCGCCGAACGCCACACGAGCTCCGCCCGATGGGCGATACTGGGACCGATGTCTTCGCTTTCTCCCCCACCCTCCGGCGAACCCTCGGGGACGGACACACCCCACGGCCACTACGGCGCCTTCACCCACCTCAACGCACCCAACTCCGAGCTCTACCGTGCCGTGATGGCGGTGTTCGTCGGCGCCAAGGAACGGTTCCAGGTGCACCTGCGCCCCGAGGAGGTTCACACCGCTCTTCCGGAGGAACTCCGCCCGGCCACCGCCGATCCCATCGCCGAGGCACTCGTCAAGCTCGCTGGTTGGGGCAACCTGCGCCAGGACCCGGACACCGAACGCGTCACCGCAGTCGAGGACTTCTACCGCCGCCGCCACATCTACCAGCTCACCCACGCGGGTGAAGCGGTGGAACGGGCCCTGGAAAGCTACGACGAGGCCTTGGGCCTGCGTGGATCCCTCCAGACCGTGGCCCTGGCCGACATCGCCACCCAGCTGCGGGCACTGCTCGAACTGGCCGGGCAGCAGGCCCCCGACCCGGCCGTGACCCACCTGACCCTGCGCGGGCTGGTCGATCGTTTCAACGACCTGGCCGACAACGCCCGCGCGTTCATGGGATCGCTCCAACGCACCATCGACCTCCACGACGCCGACGTCGAAGCGTTCCTGGCCTACAAGGACCAGCTGATCTCCTACCTGGAGCGATTCATCGCCGACCTCATCACCCGAGGCGCCGAGATCGCGCACGTGCTCACCGAGCTCGACGGTGAGGACGACACCGGCCGGGTGGGCCCTTTGCTACGCATCGCCGCCGAACGCGAGGCCACCGACGCCGCCCCCGACGGACCAGAATCCCGTACACAGGAATCCCCGCAGTTCCAGGAGGCCCTGGCGTCCTGGAACCGCCGCTGGGAGGGGCTGCGTTCGTGGTTCGTCTCCACACCCGATCGCCCCGCCCAGTCACAACGGCTACGCGTCAGCGCCCGCAGCGCCATCCCCCAACTGTTGCGGGTGGTGTCGGTGATCAACGAACGACGCACCGGACGCTCCGACCGCTCGGCGGACTTTCGCACACTCGCACGGTGGTTCGCCGAAGCACCCGACGACGACGCCCGGCATCGACTGTGGCGCACCGCCTTCGGCCTGCACCCCTCCCGTCACCTGACCGTGGACACCGCCACCCTCGACACCCGTGACCAGGATCCGGTCCCACCGAGCACCCCTTGGGCCGAAGGCGACACCCTGACCATCAGCCCTCGCCTGCGCCGCACCGGCAGCTACGAAAGACGCGGCCGCGTCCGCAAGGTCGTCGACCGCAGCGAGGAACGCCGCTACCTGGCCGAACTGGCCCGCAAACAGGCACAGGAGACCGCCGCGGCCCGGGCCCGACTCGCCACCGACGGCACCGTGCGCCTGTCCGAACTGGGCGAACTCGACCCCGTGGCCTTCGGCCTGTTCCTGCAACTGCTCGGCGACGCCCTGGCCCGCTGGGGGCACGGAACCACCCAGGCCGTGGCGACCAGCAACGACGGGACCATGGAAATCCACCTCACCGCCGTCGAGGGCGGGGGCACCGCCACCGTCCGTACCCCCGAGGGTACCTTCAGCGGCCCCGACCACCTGGTACACATCATCGACGTGACCCGAGGAGATCACCTTGGTGGGTAACGCCTTGCACGACCTCGACCAGGCTCGGCTGCGTCGCGCCGCCCGCGCCCTCCTGCGCCGCCCGCTCCTGCGCGCCGGCGGGGACGACTCCGACTTTCGGCTCGTGCGTGAACACGCAGGCCAACTACGGGACTGGTTCGACCGCAACACCGGATGGGCCCTGCAGGTGGACGCCGAGACGGTACGCCTGCGCAAGGTTCCCGGAGATCCGCACGATGCCACCCACCCCGCACGTGAACAGGGCCGGGGCCGGTTGGCCTTCGACCGGCGTCGCTACGTACTGCTGTGCCTGTCCCTGGCCGTCCTGGAACGCGCGGAGGCACAGATCGCCCTGGGACGGCTGTCCGAACAGGTCATCCTGGAGACCGCGGCCCCTGACTTCGAGGACATCACCTTCACCCTGGCCTCCCGGGACGAGCGCCTGGACCTGGTGGCGGTGGTCCGACTCCTGCTGAGCCTGGGGGTGCTCGCCCGCGTCGCCGGCGACGAGGACGCCTTCCTCCGGTCCTCCGGTGACGTCCTCTACGACGTCGACCGCCGGGTCCTGGCCGGAATGCTGGCCGGTGCGCGCGGCCCCTCCACCGTCACCGACACAGACCCCCAAGGGCGGCTACGGGCCCTGGCCGAGGACTCCGTCGCCGACCACCTGGACAGCGACGACCTGCGCAACACAGCGATCCGCCACCGCCTCACCCGCCGCCTGCTCGACGACCCCGTGCTTTACCACGACACGCTCACCGACGCCGAGCGCGCCTACCTCACCAGCCAGCGTGGCGCCCTCACCCGCAGGGTCACCGAACTCACCGGCCTGGTCCCCGAGGTCCGTGCCGAGGGCATCGCCATGGTCGACCCCGACGACGACCTCACCGACGTGCGCATGCCCGAACAGGGCACACAGGGCCACGCCACCCTGCTGCTCGCCGAACACCTGGCAGCCGCCAGAGGGCCCGTCACCGTCGAGACGCTGTGCGCCCGGGTCCGCGAACTCGCCGACGAACACGCCTCGTACTGGGCCAAGTCCGCCCGGGCCCCGGGAAACGAACCCGAACTGGTCGCCCGCGCACTGGAACGGCTCCGTGCCCTGGGACTGGCCACGCACACCACCATCGACGGCCGCGCAGCCGTGGTCGGCCTGCCCGCCCTGGCCCGGTACGCCGTGGCCGAACCCGTCGTCACCACACCCAAGGAAGGCACATCGTGAACGCACCGCTGCCCGAACCCGAACGTGAGCGCTGGCAGCCGCTGCGCGTGGGCCTCATCGACCTCTTCCACTACGAGAACGAACAATTCTGGTTCCGCGACGGCCGGCTGCTGTTGCGCGGCAACAACGGCACCGGCAAGTCCAAGGTCCTCGCCCTGACCCTGCCCTTCCTCCTGGACGGCGAACTGTCCGCGCACCGGGTCGAACCCGACGGCGACCCCAAGAAACGCATGGAATGGAACCTGCTGCTGGGCGGCGAACACCCGCACGGTGAACGCCTCGGCTACACCTGGATCGAGTTCGGTCGCCGCACCGCCGAGGACGGCACCGAGTTCCGCACCCTGGGCTGTGGTCTCAAGGCCGTGACCGGAAGGGGCATCACCCGGCACTGGTACTTCAGCACCCCCCAGCGGATCGGCGACGGGCCCGACAGCCTCCACCTGCTCGACGCCACCGGCACCGCACTGTCCCGGGATCGCCTGGCCGACGCCGTCGAAGGCCACGGCATGGTCCACGACAGAGCCCGCGACCACCGCAGGGCCGTGGACGAGGCCCTGTTCGGCCTGGGGGAACAGCGCTACAGGGCCCTTGTGGACCTGCTCGTGCAGCTACGCCAACCCCAACTGTCCAAACGCCCCAGCGAGGCAGCCCTGTCCAAGGCCCTCACCGAGTCCCTGCCGCCCGTGGACCAGGCGATCATCGCCGATGTCGCCGAGGCCTACCGGGAGCTGGAGGACGACGAGACCGAACTCAACGCCATGGTCGACGCCGAACGCGCGGCCTCGGCCTTCCTTGGCCACTACCGCGACTACGCTCGCGCCGCGGCCCGCAGGGCGGCCCGCCCACCCCGTGTCGCACACTCCCGGTACGAAAAGCTCACCGCCGACCGCAACGAGGCCGAGTCCGCACACGCCGAGGCCGAGGCCGAACTGGAACGGATCGACACCCGAACCGCCGACCTGGACGAACGCGTCGTTCGTCTGCGTGGTCAGGACCAGAGCCTGCGCCGCAGCCCGGAGATGGACAGTGCCCGCGACCTGGACCGCGCCCGCGTGGAGGCCCACCAGGCCGCGGAGCACGCACAACAGGCCTCGGGTGATGCTGCGCGGGCCGGACAGGAAGCCGCACGCGCCGAGCAACGCCAGGACCAGGCCCAAGAGCGCCTCGACGACGCCGGCCTGGCTCTGGAAGCCGCCCGCACCGGCGCAGACGAGGCCGCCTCCCGAGCGGGTGTACAGGACGCCCACCGTGACGACATCGACACAGCACTGGGAACCGGCCCGGTGAGCGTGCCTTCGGCGGGTGAACCCGCCCAGGGGCCCTCCGAAGACTCTCCCGCCCGGGCCGAGCCACACGTCCCCCTCGCCGAACAAGCGGCCCAAGACCTCGTCCAACGCCGAACCCGCGCCCTGGACCACACCGCGGCCCTGCTGTCGACCACCGAGGACACCCGCCGTGTGCACCGCACCGCCCTCCAACGGCTGGAGGAGACCGAAGGTGAACTCACAGAGCTGGCCGACCGCCGCGCCGAGGCCGAGCAGCACCTGACCGAGACCGCCGCCGCCCACGTCCGGGCCGTCCGCGACCACCTCGGCGGCTGTACCGAACTGCGGCCCGACGACACGGAGAGCACCCTCGACCTGGTCGCGACCTGGGCCGGCACGCTGGAGGGCCCCGACCCGGCACGTTTGCGTGCCCAGGAGTGCGCCCAAGGTGTCGAGGCCCACCTGGCCTCCCGTGAAGCGGAACTGGGATTGACCGGCGACACCCTGAGAAGCGAACGCACCGTCTTGGAGGACGAACGCGAACTGCTCGCCTCCGGACGGCCCGCCACACCACCCACCCCTCACACCCGTACCGCCGACCGTTCACCGGGCCGACCCGGCGCACCCCTGTGGAAACTCGTCGACTTCGCCGACGAACTCGACCCCCGACAGCGCGCGCTGCTGGAAGCAGCCCTGGAGGCCTCCGGCCTGCTGGACGCCTGGGTCGAACCCGACGGAACCCTCACCGACACCGCCGGCCATGACGTCCACGTGGTGCCCTGCGCACCGGTCACCGGAGACCACCTGGGCTCCCTGCTCCACCCGGCGATCGACCCGCACGACCCCGATGCCCACGCGGTCGGCCCCCACACCCTGCGTGCCCTCCTGGCGGGGATCGGGATCGGCCCCCACTCCCGGGCCCACACCTGGGTCAGCACCGACGGTTCCTTCCAGGTCGGTGTCCTGCGTGGCACGTGGACCAAGGACGGGGCCCGACACCTCGGCGAGGGCGCCCGTGAACAGGCGCGACGCGAACGCCTGAGCCGCATCGAGGACGAACTGGCGGGGCTCGCGCACCGGATCGAGCAGGTCGAACGGGAACTCGCCGACCTGGATCGGCGGCGCGGTGTCCTGCGCGCGGAGCTGGCCGCCCTGCCCGCTGACAGTGCCCTGCGTGCGGCCCACGCCGCCGTCGCCGACACCGTGCGGGCCGTGGTCGCCCTCACCCGCCGCCGCGACGAACGCGCCGCCCACACCGAGGTGACCCATCGCCGGTACCGGGAAGCCGAACACGAACTCGACGAGACCGCCGCGGAACTGGGCACCCCCACCGATCCCGAGACCCTGGCCGGACACCGTGAGGCCCTTTCCGCATACCGGGTGGCACTGGCCGGGCTCTGGCCCGCGGCCCGTACCCACTCCGACGCCCACCGGGTCCTGGCCGAGGAACGGGCCCAGGCCGAACACAACCGTGAGGTCGCCGCCGAACTCGCCGAACGCGCCGAGAGGGCGCGATTGGCGGCCAGTGAGGCCGAACAGCGCCATACCACCCTCGGCCAGACCGTCGGTATGGCCGTGGCCGAACTCAACCGCATGCTCGCCCAGGTGGACGCCGACCTCAAGGCCTGCCGGAACGAGGAACAGAACCTCAATGCGGCGCGCACCGAAACACTGGACCGCCGTGGACGTGCGGCCGAACGGTTGGAGAACCTGGACGGTGACATCGAGGAGAGCCTGCGAGCGCGCGCCGAGGCGGTGGAGGGACTGCGTGCCTTCTGCGGAACCGGACTACTGGACGTGGCTCTGCCAGACCTACCGACCCCCGATCCCGAGCGGGCCTGGGCCGCCGACCCGGCCGTACGGCTGGCCCGAGTCGTGGAGCGAGAACTCGACGGCACCGACGACAGCGAGCACGTCTGGGACCGGCTGCAGAAGAACCTGTCCCAACAGTTCAAGAACCTTCAGGACGCCCTGTCTCGACACGGGCACGGTGCCTCCTCCTGGCCGGTGGCCGGGGTCCTGCTCGTACGTGTCACTTTCCAGGGGCGCGAACAGCCTGTTCCCGAACTCGCCGAAGCACTGGCGGTCGAGGTCGCCGCCCGGCGTGAACTGCTCACCGCCCGCGAACGCGAGGTGTTGGAGAACCACCTGCTCACCGAGGTCGCCGGAACCCTGCAGCACCTCATCGACACCGCCGAACGCCAGGTACTACGCATGAACGGTGAACTGAAGGACCGGCCCACCAGCACCGGAATGCGGCTGCGTCTGTCCTGGCGGTTGCGCAAGGACGCGCCGGAGGGTGTGGGTACCGCACGCGACCGGCTCCTACGCCAGAGCGCAGACGCCTGGTCGCCCCAGGAGCGAACCGCCGTGGGGGACTTCCTGCAACGCCTCATCGAACAGGAGCGGGTCAAGGACCCCCCTGGGTCCTGGTTCGACCGGCTCACCCGCGCGCTGGACTACCGTTCCTGGCACCATTTCGTCGTGGAACGCAAACAGCACGGTCAGTGGCACAGTGCCACCGGCCCGGCCTCAGGTGGGGAGAGGGTCCTGTCGGCGTCGGTGCCCTTGTTCGCAGCGGCCTCCTCCTACTACGCCACAGCCTCCGATCCACACGTGCCCCGGCTCATCACCCTGGACGAGGCGTTCGCCGGGGTGGACGACGACTCCCGCGCCAAGTGCCTGGGCCTGCTCAGGGCCTTCGACCTGGACGTGGTCATGACCAGTGAACGCGAATGGGGCTGCTATCCGCAGGTGCCCGGACTGGCCATCGCCCAGCTCTCCCGGGTGGACGGGGTCCCCGCGGTCCTGGTCACCCGCTGGGAGTGGAACGGCACCGAACGCTTCCTGGCCCCGGGCCCGGAGGTACCCGACAACGGGCAAGAGATCCAGGTCGGTGAGGGGGCGGGCACAGAGGCCGCCGCGGACCAGGAGGGTCTGTGGGGCTGAGCGATGCGGACCTTCCCCGCCTGCGGCGCCTGCTCGGGACACCGGACACGGCCCGGCTCCTGTCCCGGCTTCGCCGCCGGATGGCCGACGGCGTGCCCCTGACCGGCACCCTCACCCTCAGCGCAGTGAGTGAGGGCGAACGCGCGGCCGTGGAGAACCTGCTCGGCCGACGTCCCGGAACGGGCAGCTCCCTGCGGGTGCCCCTGCACACCCTGGACGCTGTGCTGCGTTCCAGTGGCGCAGGCCCCGACGGGTTGGAGGCCGCCGTGGTCCTGCTCACCGGGCCGGTCCGGACCCGTCGAGAGGAAACCGAGGAACGCGAGCGCGTGTGGGCCGACGTGTTCCAGCCCCTGGAACGGGTCTGCGCACGCGAAGAGAACCTGACGGCGTGGTGCGCCCAGGTACGGTCCGACGGCCGCGTGCGCCGCCTGTCCCCCGACCCCGTGGCCGCCGCGGAGCTTGTGGAGACCGTGGCCGCGGCCGTGTCCGCGCTACCCGCCGACGGTGTCGCCCTGCCCGAGTTCGCCGCCCGCGTCCTGGGGGACTCCCACGCCCTGGACGACGATCGGCCCGCCTGCGGCCTGGTCCTGGGCGCGGCGCGTGTGATCTCCGGCGAACCCGAAGGCAGTGGTGCCGCCTGGCGCCGCCGTGTGTGGGCGAGTGTGGGGGTGCTCAAGGACGAACTGTCCTCCACCGTTTTGGCCCTCAACCTGCCCGGAGAGGACAGCACCCCCACCGGTCGGGCCCTGACCGCTCTGGGACAGGCTGGCCAGCCCGCCGTGCTCACGTTGCGCCAGCTCGTCCGGGACAGGCCGGTGCCGGACTGGGCAGGGGTGACCGTTTCGGTGTGTGAGACCCCGGCCGTGCTCGCCGCCGCCGCGGACCGCCTCGGCACCCACTGCGCCCCTCTGGTGTGCTTGCAGGGGCAACCGAGCGCGGCGGCGTTGACACTGTTGCGTCAGGCCGTGGGCGGCGGCGCCCACGTGCGCCTGCACGCCGACTTCGACTGGGGTGGGGTGCGCATCGCCTCGGCCGTGGCCGCACACTTGGCCTGGCGGTCGTGGCGGTTCGACGCCACCCACTACAGGGCGGCGGTCCACGAGGCGAGCCCCGCTCTCACCGGAGGCCCCGCACCCACGGCCTGGGATCCGGCCCTGGCTGAAGCGATGGTCGAACATGCTCGCCGGGTCGAGGAGGAGACGGTGCTCGAAGAACTACTCACCGACCTGTCCGTGGCCGCCGGCTGAACAAGCTTTCGGGTGTGGGAGGGCACCGAGCCGGCCGCTGTCCGCGGGCCCTTCTGAAGGGCCCGCGGGACGGTGTTTCAGGAATCGCAGCTTCGGCAGCGACGAGTGGCCACACGTTCGGTGTTGCCGTGCGTGGCGCGGGCGGGAGAACTTGTGTCGAGACGGCGCCACAGCTGGGGCTCGGGGTGGAGGATCCAACCCCACGACGGTGCGTCGATCTCGGAGTCGGACTGGTGCATACACCCCGGGCGGTGGGCCAGACCACGCGGTGAGATGAGAATGGTGTCGACCGGAAAGCGTGCTTCCGCGGGGGAGGCCATGGCTCCGGGCCCGGAGCCACGGCGGGCCTCACCGACGAGTGAGCACGCGCAACCGCCTCCGACGGGGAGTTCACAGAAATCACAACGTTCCATGCACCTGATGATGCCCTGCACCCACGACGAGCGGGAGGGTATTTCAGTCCACGGGGCCCGGGGACTCCGAAGGTGCACAGGCATCGATCTGGTGCTGCAGGAGTGGGCCGTACAGGTCCAGAAGACGGTCACGGGAGATCTCATCGGTGGCAAACAGGCCCAGTACCCGGATGCCTTCGGCCAACCCGATCAACTGGCAGGCCACGGCGCTCGCGTGATGGCGGTCGGGGGTGGTGTCGCCGATCAGGTCACCAACACGGACCAGGAGCCGCTTTCGAACCTCCTCGCGGGTGCGGTGGGGCTCGGGTGATTCACGTACGTGGGAGACGGCCACCAGCAGGGGTTCGGAGATGCCGTGTTCACGCCGGGTGAGAATCTTCTGCACCAACGCGCGCCCCAGTTGGGAACGGGGCAGGTCGAGTTCGGCCAGCGGGATGTCGTCGGGTCCCACCTCGTTGAACAGTTCGGCCTTGCTCCGGTAGTGCTTCATCACCAGGGCGGGGGAGACCCCCGCGGCGGTGGCGATGTCGCGGATGGTCACCGCCTGGTAGCCGTGTTCGGAGAAGAGCTGTCGTGCGGCACCGAGGATGGTGCTTCGACTGTCTGGCTTGTTCACGGTTCCACCTTCTTCTGAGCCTTCTCGGTACTGTGTACCGGGGCCGGTTCGGGGGTGGCCTCCTCGTCGTTCTTCTTGTTGCGTCCGCGAGAGGGGACGATGACCGCGAACAACACACTGGCCACACACACCACCATGCCGAGGGAGTGGGCCGTGAACATGGCCTGCGCGGAGGGAAACACCACACCGTTCACGGTCACGGTCAGCGACGCGAAGATCAACGCCACCACGGCACTGCCGCTGGAAGTACCCAGTGAACGGACCAGGGCGTTGAGCCCGTTGGCCGAAGCGGTCTCGCTACGGGGCGAGGCCGCCATGACCAGGGTGGGCATGGCGGCGAACGCGATGGCACTGCCGACACTGACGAGCATGTTGCCGAGCATGACCTGCCACACGGCGTCGTTGTTGAACATCCGCCACAGGTAGGTCAGGCCCATCACCGTGCCGCCGCTCAGCAGCACGGTCTTTCCACCCCAACGGTTGAGCATACGGGCGGAGACGGGGGAGAAGACGAGCATCATCAGGCCGCCCGGCACCATCGCCAGTCCGGCCACGGCCACGGGCAGGGCCAGCCCGTACCCGGTTTCGGCGGGGACCTGGAGTTCTTGGGTGGTGACCAGGCCGTTCAGGAACATCCCGACACCGACGAAGTACGAGGAGATGTTGGTGAACAGGACGGGCCGCCGCAAAGCGGTGCGCAGGTTCACCATGGGTTCGCGTATGCGCAGCTGCAGGGGGACCCAGATCGTCAGGCAGACGAGGGACAGCGCGGTCAGGCCGATGACCTGGCCGCTGGTCCACCCCCACGTCGCCCCCTTGGACAGCGGGAGCAAAAGGGAGACGAGTACGACGGTGAGCAGCAGCGCACCGACGATGTCGAAGCGACCGGGGAACCGCTCGGTGGATTCGTCGAGGGTCAGCGGGATGGCGATGAGGAAGAACGTGCCGACCAGCGGGTGGCCCAGAACAGCGAGGTCCATCCGAACGCGCTGTAGAGCACACCGGACAACGGCAGCCCCAGAGCGGAGCCGATGCCAAGGGTGGCGCTCATCAGGGCGATGCCCCCGGCGAGTTTCTCCCGGGGCAGCTGGTCACGCATGATGCTCATGCCCACGGGGATGAGGGAGGCGCCAAAACCTTGCATGGCGCGTCCGACGAGCATCGCCGGAAAGTTCGCCCCGAGCGCTGCGATGAGTGAGCCCACGGTCATGACGGCCAAGGACACCAGCAGCATTTTGCGTTTGCCGTACATGTCGGCCATGCGGGAGACGATCGGGGTGGCCACGGCCCCGGTGAGCAGGGTCGCGGTGACCAGCCAGGAGGCGTCGTCGGCGGACACGTCGAGGATTGCGGGCAGGTCCGGCAGCAGGGGGATGACCAGTGTCTGCTGCAGCGAGACGAGCATGCCGCAGGAGGTGAGGATTGCCATGGTGGCCCAGGAGGGCACACGCAGGACGGACATACGTCGGGCTCCAGTGCGAGGAACGGTGGTGGGCACATGCCCACGAGAAAAGGGGGTGAACGGATATTCACCCCCTTGAGTGAACACCCGTTCACCCCTTTGCGTCAAGCACCCGTCATGCAGTGGGGCCTTTCTCACCGAATGTTTGCCCTGGGCCCCCAAACACCCTGATCGGGCCCGGGTGTGAGCGGGATTTTCGCAACGACGCCGGGCCCGACCCGCTCGCCCGTCCCGTGCGTGACCACAAAGGTGCCTGGCGTCACGTAGGAAACGAACATGGGTACGCACATGGGACGGAAAAAATTAACTGATTCGTTGTTCGACCCCTGATACATCGACCACGTCTTCTTGTTTCAATGAGGCGGTGGCCACGAAGGGGTGGCCACCCTTGCGGGCGAAGTCGTGCGCTGTCTCCACGGTCCGAACCAAGGGTGGGAGAAAGCCCGACTTCGGTGAGTGAACCCGCATCACTTCCCCCCAGGAGACAACGTGAGCT
>Ga0079226_10003588_pt1 | contig 11874 bp, 10 predicted proteins | sample Poulit2014_FD_76345 | JGI IMG/M metagenome (GOLD analysis project Ga0079226, IMG submission 76345) | Agricultural soil microbial communities from Georgia to study Nitrogen management - Poultry litter 2014 | ecosystem: Environmental > Terrestrial > Soil > Agricultural land | place: USA: Georgia... | reverse complement strand
TGAGGTACCGTGGGGCATCCAACGGCGGTGATGCTGGCCTTCAGTGGAAAGGGCTTCATCGACAGTCACTGGCAGCACACCCCACTCAGCTAAGTGCCGCGCCAACACTTCCATGGCGGTATTGTGAATGTCGCGGAACAACACTCCAGGTTTTGCCACCTTAAGTGCTGCATCGGCGGCTTCGAGTACCGCATTATAAATTTTAGCTTGTACGTCAGTAAAACGACCATTGACGGGCAGTGTGCGGGTAATATCAGCGGTATAGAGCGAGTCTGCTTCCACGCCTGCATCAACTAATAATAATTGGCCGTCCTTGACCGGCCCCGTATTCCGGATCCAGTGCAACACCGTGGCATTATTCCCAGATGCCGCAATGGTGTCATACCCCAGATCGTTGCCTTCCAACCGGGCACGGGAGAAGAACGCAGTTTCGATGACCCGCTCCCCGCGAGTATGTTGTGTTGCTGCAGGGATTGCACGCACGATATCTTCAAAACCACGAATGGTGGATTCTACCGATCCCCGTAACTCACGAAGTTCGTGGTCGTCTTTGATCAGACGCATTTCTGACAGGAACTCAGCCAGTTCAGCATCTAAAGCATCGGACTGCTCCAAATCGACACCGGTATTGATCCGAGAGGTATCAACTAAGGCGTCCATATTGAGATCGGTATTGCGAACCAAACGGATGCGTGTACCACCAATTTCAACGACTCCGGCATCAACCGTGACAGCATATTCCAAGTCGTCTAACGTTTTGGTCTCTAGACCAGTGCGTTGGTGGAGTTCCTTGAGCGTCGGTACAGGACCAACCCAGAACTCGCCGGTTTTGGTGTTGGAATAAAATTCTTGGGAATCCCGTCCAGCCAGGGGCCGGAAAAATAAGGTAGCTTCATGGTTGCTGCCGTGATCCCCGGTACCTGCGGCAACAGGTTGCATCACCAGTACGGCTTCCGGTTCGTGATCGACTCCTAGCCCGGTCAGATGAGCAAAAGCAGAATGGGGCCGGAAGCGATAGTCAGTATCATTAGACCGAACCTTTGGTGCGCCGGCCGGTATGACGAGGCGATCGGTGGGGAACTGATCCGACAGCGTTGCTCGTCGTTGTGCTGCATACGTCGCTGAGGCGTCTGGCTGAAAGTCTATTTGTTGGGGCTGTTGCCAGTTTGAGCCCATGAATTTTTTGAAAGCATCCGATGAAGGACGGTGGGAACGGTTCTCCACGCGGTCTTCTAACGGTTGTTCGACGGCAGAGTTATGTACGGCATCAGATGGTTGAGTCATACTGCTATCTTCCCACGATTGACATCAGAGTCGATAAGTATAGCCAAAATTCGCGACAAGCTTGCCGTCTCGATGACGCACATACGTGGCAGCCTAGCTAACCTGCCAGAATGCTAAACCGGCTAGTAGACTAGGACCTTATGGCTTTCGACATGCACACACACTCCTATTTTTCGGATGGCACAACCTCGCCAGCAGAAGTTATTGAAGCCGCAGTACGGTCAGGGCTATCCGGTGTGGCTTTAACCGATCACGATACGACGGCCGGATGGGAGCCAGCCGAAGAGGCGGCAGCCCAGCACGGTATTGCACTTGTTCGCGGTATGGAGCTGTCGACAGTTTCGGAAGACGGGGTAGCCGTGCATGTATTGTCCTATCTGCACGACCCCACAAACATTGAGTTATTAGCTGAAATTGCCAAATCGCGCAATGCCAGATATAAACGCGCCAAGAAGATGGCCGCGCTGCTTGCCGAAGATTTCCCGATCACCTGGGAGCTGGTGAAGCAGCAAACCAGTGCTGAATCCACCATTGGACGGCCCCATCTTGCAGATGCTCTGGTACAGGTTGGCGCAGTACCCAATCGGTCAGCGGCTTTTGACACTATTTTGCGGGGCGGTTCAAAATATTATGTGCCCCACTATGCCCCCGATCCTATTGCCGGTGTTGAACTCATCCGTGCAGCCGGGGGAGTGCCAATCTTTGCTCACCCCAAAGCAAAAATTCGGGGCCGCATTGTTAAAGACCAGTTGTTTTACGACATGCTCGACGCGGGGTTAGCCGGGGTTGAGGTCTACCATCGGGACAACAGCGGTAGTGGCAAGCAGTGGCTTTTAGAGTTTGCCCAACAACACGATTTATTAGTGACCGGTTCATCGGATTACCACGGTGCGGGGAAACCCAACATGCTGGGTGAACACACCACATCAAGGGCCACCGTAGAGGCGATGGCAAGTCAGGCAACATCGGGCTTCAACGTTTTATGGAACGGCATCTAGTAGGCCAGTAACTCTGCCTGGGGTAAACGTTTGGTCATTGTCTCAATGGCTTGCGGGTTTTGGTCGACCAAAACGAATCGCCTATCCAGTTGTCGTGCCGCAGCCCCCAGCGTTCCTGAGCCGGCAAAAAAATCCATAACCCAGTCACCAGGTCGAGAAGAAGCCGCAACCATACGCCGAACTAGCCCTACGGGTTTCTGGGTCGGATAACCGGTCTTTTCTTTGCCAGTGGGTGACACGATGGTGTGCCACCATACGTCCGTCGGCAGTTTTCCACGTTCTCGTTTTTCTTTGGTGACCAGGCCCGGGGCCATATAGGGTTCCCGGTCGACTTCTGTTGAATCAAACCAGTACTTTTTTGGATCTTTGACGTAGACCAAAATCGTGTCGTGTTTAGACGGCCAACGACTGCGGGCGCGCCCACCATAATCATAGGCCCAAATGATTTCATTCAAAAAATGGTCTCGCCCAAAAATCATGTCGAGCATGACTTTGGCATAGTGTACTTCTCGGTAATCTAGGTGCAGATAAAGTGTGCCATCTTCGGCCAGAACACGCCAGGCCTGTTCAAGTCGAGGCTCTAAGAAATCCCAATAATCAATAAACGCATCGTCATAGGACGCCAATGCACCGCGCAACGTTTCATAGGAATGCCCGCCAAAACCGATACGGTCACCTTCACCACTGGCTACACGCACTGTTTTAAGTGAGGCGCGTGCTTGTGTTCGTCCGGTGTTGAACGGCGGATCAACGTAGATCATAGTAACGGAATCATCTGGGATGGCAGCGAGCAGCTCGAGGTTATCGGCATGGACGATCTTATCCGCACCAGAAAATAGCGATGTCATCTATGCGTCGTTCGATTCCCCAGTCGTCTTGCGCTGTACAACTTGACCGTTTTGTCGGCGTGTACGGGTGCGTTGCCGACGTTTACCGGTCTTAGGCTGTTGTTTGTCATCGCCGGTACCGTTGGTCGGTTTACCAGAGCGTGTACGCTGGCGTTGACGGTTCCGGGAACCCCCACGGCCACCGCGTCCACGTGGCTTTCGGCCACTGCGTTGCTCGCCGCCACGACCGCCACGCTGACGGTCCGGGCCACCAAGCCGTTCGGTCTTTTCAGCGTCGAGCCCTTCGCGGGTTCGTTGCGATTTTGGCAGTCGACCCTTGGCATCCTCGGGGATGTCTAGGTCTTGATATAGGTGTGGGGACGCCGAATAGGTTTCAACTGGCTCGACTTGTTCGATTCCTAGTGCCTGGGCGATAAGTTTCCACCGTGGCACATCTTCCCAATCGACCAGGGTCACGGCTATACCCTTATGTCCAGCACGTCCTGTTCGACCTACCCGGTGCAGATAAGTGTTTTCGTCTTCGGGAGCTTGGAAATTGAACACATGGGTGACGTTTTCCACGTCAATACCGCGGGCTGCAACATCAGTTGCTACAAGGACATCGATCTTGCCATTGCGAAACGCGCGGAGGGCCTGTTCACGCGCCCCTTGTCCTAGATCGCCGTGTAACGCACCGGCTGCGAAACCTCGGCGCTGCAACTCATCGGCTACGCGTGCAGCGGTACGTTTGGTGCGAGTAAAGATTATCGTCAAACCGCGGTCTCGAGCCTGCAGACTACGGGCCAACAGTTCATCTTTATCCATGTGGTGTGCCCGGTAGACCAGCTGACGAATATCGCGTTTAATGACAGAATCATCTTCCGGGTCAGCAGCGCTGATGTGCGTTGGTTGAACCATATACCGGCGTGCCATGTTGATGACCGCTCCGGGCATGGTCGCCGAGAACAACATCGTCTGACGTTGTTCGGGTAGTGCTTGTAACAAAGTTTCAACGTCGGGCAGAAATCCTAGATCCAGCATTTCGTCTGCCTCATCAAGCACCACGGTCTGAATCTGACGCAGATTGAGGTGGCGTTGGTTCATCAGATCGATCAGACGTCCTGGTGTGCCTACGACAATCTCAACGCCTTTTTTCAAGTCGCGGATTTGGGGTTCGTAAGCTCTGCCACCGTAGATGGAACCGATGCGTGCTGACAGCTTTGCAGCAGCAGCTTCTAAGTCTTTGCAGACTTGGACAGCCAGTTCACGTGTTGGGGTCACAATGAGGGCTTGCGGGGCGCCCGGTACAGGTAAGTCATTGAAGCCTTGATCGTTTGGCCCAATAACGTGTTCTAGTGCTGGCAAACCAAATCCCAGGGTTTTACCAGTACCGGTCTTGGCCTGTCCGATGATGTCTTGACCTTCAAGCGCGATGGGCAGGGTCATAGCCTGAATCGGAAACGGTGCCTCAAAGCCTTGTTCGGTAAGCGCCTCAACGATGGCGGCTTGCAAACCAAAGTCGGCGAATGTCTCAGTGGGGGGCGTTGTCACTATCGAATAATTCCTTTAGATCGAGTTTCAGCACAGTAGCGTGCTGGCGGAGCCGATCGTGGATTAGTCAGAAAGTAACAGCTACGCGTTCACGTACGACCGGTCATCCGGGTGCAAATCATGAGATCCAAACATGTGGACCACTATCCAAGTCTACCTGGTAAGCGGGGTTGTTAGTTAGCCGGCGACAAAGCCTACGCGACGTGCGCTTGCGTCACCAAGTTCAACAAAACCTAGGACTCCAGCTGGCACAATAACGCTGCCACCTTTATTATCGGTAAGCTCCAGGTTGGTGTTGTTTTCGATAGCATCGCGGACTTTTGCGGTGACCTCGTCTTTGCTCATATCGGTTTCGAAGTTGATTTCGCGGGCGACATGTTGGATGCCAATACGAATTTCCACGGACCTAGTCCTCCTAGATAAACAATGAATATTTTCGTTCCACCATGTAGCTTAGAACAGATCGGCTCGTGGTTGGTTCACCACTGTCATCACTACGCTGATGGATTATTGGATAAGTCAAAACCTAATGCCCCGTGGGCGACGAAGCGATAGGTGGCTTCCACTGCTGTGTCGAATGGGATTTGTTCGCGGGCGGTAATATCGTCACGGTATTCTTCGGCCCAACGGCAGGCTAAGTACAAAACGGTTGAAGCAATGCCACTAGTGATGAAACGGGAGGTGGCAGGAACAAGACTTGAATTTTCTAGTACATACGGTGAAATAAATTCCACTAACTCATTGAGAAATTCGTCCATTCGGTGCTGACGTTCTGCTGGATTGTCCATTGAAGAATCCAGCATTAATCGATAATGACCGCCTGGCTCGGAAGTGAACTCAAATACTCCGTAGACAGCTTGATACGCGGTTTGTTCATCGGCATTTGCGGCAGCGGGGTCGATAGACCGCATTCGAGTAGTAATCACATTGCGTAGGACTTGGAGTTGGTGTTCCAATAATGTGAAGTACAGGTCGCGTTTATTTTTAAAGTGTTGGTACAGCACCGGTTTAGAAATTGCAGCCTGTTGGGCAATCTCATCCATGGTGGTCTGCGCGAAACCGTGCTGGGCAAACACATCTAGAGCCACCGTGATGAGTTGTGCGCGGCGTTGGTCTCGTGGCATTCGAGCTGCCGGCGTTATTGGTGTCGACATTGAGCGATCCAATCTGTGCGGCTCATCGCCGGTCGTCATACTGGTGAGTTATGCGCTGCGCCGGTTAGTGCTGTTGAGCGACTCAGGGTGTGCTGCTGAGCGACTCGATTTGCGGTCTGGCTGAGCGCTTGGGGTGACCTCGAGTCCAAACAGGGTTTGCAGAGCGTCTTCGTATTGTTGCAGATTACCCTCAGCAGCAGCCTGGCGCGCGCGCACCGTTGGCTCGTGTAAGATCTGACGCACCATGCGCCGCATAGCTAGTTGAACCTCTTCGGCAGCAGCGGTGCAACCGTGACGGTCGCGAACCCGCTGCATTTCTTCTTCCAAAACCGACATAGTGTGGCCACGCAAGGTAACTATGGCATCAGTGGCGGTACGTTCCCGTTTGTCGGTCAGATAGTTATCAACGGCGGTATCTACCAGCTGTTGTGCCTGAACGATAGCGGCTTGTTGATCGTCAGGTGCGGCCATTTTGACTGATTCTAAAGTGATGAGGTCAACGGCGGCCAAATCGCCGATTGCTGGATCAAAATCATGGGTTAGGGCTAAATCAAGCACCGTCAGTCGGTGAGACGCATTTTCCCGCAATTGTGCTAACTGCGCTGCGCTCAGTGTGCGTTCTCCGCCAGAAACTCCGATAAGAACGTCAGCTTCGGCGAAAGCACCTTCGACATCGGCACCACCAAGTGCCATAGCCCAACCGCCTCGATCGTCAACAAATTGTTGGGCACGGCCCGATGAGGAATGTACAGCAACGTTTTTTGCGCCACGGGCTTCTAACTGCGATAGGGTCGTACCCGCGTAGGCACCGGTGCCTACTAATAAAATATTGGCGTCTTGCCAGAAGCGTTGCGCACCGACAATAGAGGTACCAGCTCGTAATTCAGTAGCTAACTCTAATGCCACCGAAACTATCGAGCGGCCCGTCGAGCCCAGTGCTGTTTGTGCTCCGATGTCTTTAGCAGTGCGCGAGGCAGTTTCAAAAAGTTTTGTTAGTGCGCCGGTGGCATGCCCGGATTCGCGCGCCATCGATAGTGCTCGGCGTACTTGCCCGGCGATTTCACGTTCCCCAACGACAGCGGATTTCAAGCCGGAACTAACTTCGAATAAATGTCGTACCGCAGCGTCATTTCGGTAAAGCCGAAACGCGTCAGCCACGGTGTCATAGGGCAACCTTGCGTTGACTGCAATGATTTCTAAAAGTTCTTGAGCAGCCAGGTTCACATCATTGTCACCAGCTTCAGCATACAGTTCAAGCCGGTTACATGTAGAGAGGGTGACAACCCCGGACACAGTGTTATGGGACAGCGATTCTGTGACCTCTGAAGCACCGCTTGCAAGTTGCGCCACCGTTTCGAGGTCTAACCAGGTGTGCGCCGCGACTAATGAAAACATCACCACAATAGCTCCCATCGTACGAAATCTGGTGGCTGGATCAAAATATGCGTCAGCTTTTCGCTCTGGGAACGATTACCTAAGCATTTAGGAAACCTGCAGTGTATTCAGATCAGATGCTGGAATAATGGTTCGATATGAACCAAGAGTTGAATCAAACTTCGGCGCTGCCGGTTAATCATCCGCTTATCACTTCGGATTCAAATAAATCTACGGCCCAGTCTGACCTGATAAAAGGCTACCGAGGAGACGTAGGAAATCGGCGGCCCGTCTGGTTTATGCGACAGGCTGGTCGCTCTTTGCCAGAGTACCGCCAATTACGCGAAGGCACTTCGATGCTCGAATCCTGCCTGATCCCGGATATGGCATCGGAAATTACCCTCCAGCCGGTACGTCGACACGACGTCGATGCAGCAATTTTCTTCTCTGATATCGTTGTCCCGCTCAAACTTGCTGGTATTGGAGTAGAAATCCAGCCCGGTGTGGGCCCGGTATTGGACTCACCGATACGTTCCGTCGAAGATGTTTGGAACCTGCCCGAGCTCACCGATGAAATGTTTGAGCCTATTACTGCGGCCGTTGAGTTGACCGTGGCTGAGCTGGGTTCCCGACCCTTAATTGGTTTCGCCGGGGCACCATATACGGTGGCGGCCTACATGGTCGAAGGCCGTCCCTCACGCGATCATTTAGGACCGCGAACCATGATGCATAACGCGCCGGAAGCTTGGCAGCGACTTATGGCTTGGACAGCTGAGGCATCCGGCCGGTTTTTGCGGTCCCAAATCATGGCGGGCGCATCGGCGGCTCAGTTGTTTGATTCTTGGGCTGGATCATTATCCCGGGAAAGCTATCAGCAGCATGTGATGCCATATTCCCAGCAGACCCTACAACATGTTGACGACCTCACCGGTGATCACGGCATCCCACTGGTGCATTTTGGCACCGGGACAGGTGAGATTTTGGACTTGATGCGCGACGCCGGAGCTTCCGTGGTTGGCGTCGATTACCGTCTACCGCTGGATGAAGCTAACCGCCGCCTGGGGAATACACCAGGTCCCGACGGCAGGACTAACGTGGTACTGCAAGGCAACATTGACCCGGCATTTCTGGCCGCTGACTGGGACGTACTGGAATCTCATGTGCGCGATGTGATTCGCCGCGGTGCAGCGGCACCCGGCCACGTGCTCAACTTAGGACACGGTGTGCCACCTTCGACTGATCCGGCCGTGCTGACTCGATTAGTCGAACTCGTACACTCCATCGAGTACTAAATGTCGCATGTCGCAGTTGTTGGCGCCGGGATAGCTGGTCTGACCGCAGCATATTCTGCGGTTCAGGCAGGCCACCGCGTTACTGTGCTGGAGGCAGCCAACCGGCCTGGTGGAGCGGTGCAACCGTTAGGGTTCAACCTGCCTGAAGGTCAACTTGTCGTTGATGCCGGAGCAGAAGCTTATGCCAGCCGTTCTCAACTTCTTGCACAACTGGTTGAAGATCTGGGCTTGGCCGATCAACTAGTCCGCCCAAATCCTGCCGGATCGTGGTTATATCTGCCCGAAATTGGTGCAGTGCCAGCACCTAAACTCGGTATGTGGGGGATACCGGCAGACCCACATGCACCAGAAGTTGTTGCTGCGTTGGGCGCCGAACATGCTGCACGCGCTGCACAAGATTTTGAACTGCCTATGCATTTCTGGGAGGCAAAGCGTGCCGCCGGTCAAACCATAACCATTGGAGAACTTGTAACTGACCGCTTCGGCCCCGCGGTCCTAGAGCGGCTCGTGGCTCCCGTTGTCGCAGGTGTACATTCTGCAGATCCCGACGACGTCAATGTCGACAAAGTTGCCCCCGGGCTTGTCGATAAAGCAATCCAACTGGGATCCGTTGCCAAAGCAGTGTCTGACATGCGGTCCGCAGCCCCACCGGGAGCTGCGGTGCAAACCCTTCGCGGTGGCATGCAGCGGTTAGCCACCGCCCTAGCGGACTATGTGCAAGCTCATGGTGAGCTACGGTGTAATACCGCAGTGGCAGAACTGGACACCACCGCCAAAACCTTGGTTACCGGACACGGCGAACGTATCCGTGCCGATCACATCGTGCTGGCCGTCAGCGCGCCGGCGGCACACGATTTACTTTCTGAAACTATACAACTACCCAAGCGACCTCAGTTTGGCGCCGGGGTAGGCCTGGTGACGATGATCTTGGATGCACCCGCCTTGGACGATCACCCTCGAGGCACCGGCATGCTGGTATCCCCGGCCGTAACGCAGGTCCAAGCCAAGGCTGCAACGCACGTGACCGCAAAATGGCAGTGGGCTCAGCAGGCTGCTGGTTCACAAGCGCCCCATCGGCATGTGTTGCGCCTTAGTTACGGGAGAACGACCGATCCGATCGGTGGATCCGCCGCAGGCCATGACACCCCTGATGCCCAGCTTGTCGAATATGCGCTCGCCGATGCCGCAACCATGTTTGGTCTGGAATCTGAAGACCTTACCCAGCGGCTTATGGCCACCCGTGTGGTGCGCTGGCGCGAGCCAATGCCACTGATAACAGCCGATAACACGGCAGCGATAACCGCTATAGAAAACGCCATACGTGCAACCGACTGGTTGCACGTTACAGGCGCATGGTTCGCTGGGACCGGGCTGGCGGCCATTACGCAGCATGCTTCAGCAATACCCATTTATCAACTACAGTAATTTCTACGGCTTGTAGAAACCACAAGGAGCAATAAGTGACTGACTCAACCAATGTCGTTCGTGGCGAGGAATCGGCGACCAGCTGGTTCACCACCTATACTGTTTTTGCCCGAAAAGAAGACGCAGCGGCAAAATCTCAAGATCAGATTAGCCGTGATAACACCGCATTTCGGGAGCTCATTACACAGCTTGCTGACCAGGGTGTGACTGTGCGGGGTCTCTATGACGTATCAGGTATGCGGGCTCAGGCTGACATCATGGTCTGGATGTGGTCTAAGTCCCCAGAGGCGCTACAAGATGCCATCCGACAAATTCGCCGCTCAGGGTTGTTTTCCACCACTACTTTGGCCTTTACCGCCATGGGTGCTGATCGAATGGCCGAATTCAACCCCGAACACGTGCCGGCATTTACCGAAGGTCGTAAACCGCGCAAATGGTTGTGCTTCTACCCGTTTGTTCGCTCATACGACTGGTACACCATGGAAGCAAGTGAACGCGCTCGGCTGCTGCGCTCCCACGGGCAACTCGGCCAGGAATTCCCCGACGTATGGGCTAACACCGTTTCTGCATTCGGACTCAATGACTGGGAATGGCTATTAGGCTTAGAATCCCCGCGGCTGGAACTGCTCGTAGATATGATGCGTTCACTGCGTAATAACGAAACCCGCCACTATGTACGCGAAGAAGTCCCGTTCTACACCGGCCGCTACGTAGAGGTCGATGAGGTCGCAGAGGTGCTGGCCTAATGGTCTACCGTATCGGGACCCGAGGCTCCGCATTGGCCACCACGCAAACCCAATGGGTGGCCGATGCGATGACCACACCAGAGGCCACCTTTGAGCAAGTGGTGATCAAAACCACCGGCGATATCACTACCGGGTCATTGGCCAATCTTGGTGGCACCGGCGTCTTTGCCACAGCGCTGCGCCAAGCAGTGATCGACGGCGAAGTTGACATGGCGGTGCACTCGCTCAAAGATCTTCCAGCAAAACAGCCCGCTGAACTACGTATTGCAGCCATTCCGCAACGTGCTGATGTTCGGGATGCGCTGTGCGCCTCCAACGGGATGACCCTGGATACCCTGCCCCATGCCGCCCGTATTGGTACGGGTTCGCCGCGGCGTGTAGCGCAATTGCTGGCCCTGCGCCCGGATCTAGAGCTGGTAGACATTCGCGGCAACGTGCACACCCGGTTGGCACGTGTCGCCGGCTATGAACACCACCATGACAACGCCCCGGCAGCAGCAGGCTCACCCAAAGGCGACCTCGATGCCGTCGTGCTGGCCTGTGCTGGGCTGGACCGGCTCAACCTGCAGTGGGCGATCACCGAACGTATCGACCCGGCGAAAATGCTGCCTGCACCAGGGCAAGGCTGTCTGGCCGTTGAAGTTTCGACGCTTGAAACCCTTGATCCGGTACTCACGACGGCGCTGACCGACTACGATGAAACTGCCGGACGACTAGAAGCTACTGCCGAGCGTGCCCTACTGGAAACCCTCGAGGCCGGTTGTGCGGCACCGCTGGGTGGATTAGCTCGGTACACCCAAGGCAATCTGCACCTGGATGCAGTGGTCGCGGCTATGGATGGGACTCAAACCGTTCGCAGGTCGTCCTCTACTGAGCTGGTGACCGACACGATCACCGAGACTACTTTGGAAGCGGCGTATTCATTAGGGGTCGAGGTAGCTCAGATGCTAATCAAGCAGGGTGTCGATCTGTTACCGGCTGGGCCCCCGCGCGGCACCCGATGAGAATTGTTTTGACTCGACAATCTGCTCAGGCCGGCCACATTGAGGCCGGTCTGGAGCAGTTGGGCTATCAGATCGATTTTCTGCCTCTAACAGACTTTCAGCTGCCGCAAGACACTGCGGCACTGGACGCCATGGTCGAAGGTTTACACAACGGTATATGGCACCGAATGTTATTGACCAGCCCTAACAGCATCCGGGCACTAGTTGCTCGCGGTTGGA
>Ga0079226_10003587_pt1 | contig 11875 bp, 18 predicted proteins | sample Poulit2014_FD_76345 | JGI IMG/M metagenome (GOLD analysis project Ga0079226, IMG submission 76345) | Agricultural soil microbial communities from Georgia to study Nitrogen management - Poultry litter 2014 | ecosystem: Environmental > Terrestrial > Soil > Agricultural land | place: USA: Georgia... | reverse complement strand
ATCTAGTTCGGTATCAAATGGCAGTTCGACTCTGCCACTAGATATTGTCGTTACTGTCAGAACGACAAAACTTTGACCATTAATCACCTAAATATATATGTAATTGCACGCAAACAAATCTTCCTGATATGGTCTGACAGAGTCCAGACAAGTAAAGGCTTGCTAAAGTGCTTCAAGGTGCTTTCTGGGCTTAGCGATTTGTTGAGATACCAAATCGCAAATAATTTTAAAGGAGATGAATCATCTCCATAAAAAGTCTTTCAAAAGTATCTCATACCCCTATAACTATTCACGATTTGCTGACTGTCAAAGGTTGGCAAACCATTGCGGTTTATGGTTTCACCGCAAAATAAATAAAGACCAGTCTAATACAACGTGGTTAGGGATGCAGCCACAATCAAAAATATACAGAAAAGAGATGGAAAATCTCCTTCAAGTGCTTATTCTTATTGCATTCCACAACGGATATTGGGTCATCAACCTTTAAGCCGGCAGAGTGTTTAGGAGTGCGAATAGTCTGCAAGAAATGAAATTGAAAAGATGAAAGTGAAGTGAGAAAGCAACCCTTATTCAATATTAATCAGCACTCAAGCGACAATTTAATAAACTTTCAAAATGATAAGTCTGCTAGTTGTCAAAGGCTAGCAGATTATACCACGAGAAACACTGCAAACAGAATAGTTTCAAGTGGGAACAAATTTATATAGAAAGTAGGAATCTTTCTTTCTGTTTTTAAACAACTTCTGTTTGCAAACTTTCTGACATGTTGTTTTTAACTTTATGGTGGATATTCTCACCGTATAGGCGTTTTAAAAGAAATGGGGGTGTATTTACATTGAAATGAGATAAAAGCTCTTAGAAACGAAAATAGCACGAAATTAAATTAGCTCTTTGAAAAATGAATAACGCAAAATTAACAACTTACCTTATGATTTTTCGCTATTCGCTTTTCAATTTCCTTAGTAAAAAATTTATAAACTTCTAGGCTTGGTTAGTGTCGGAGCTCACCAAGTCATTGCTCCTCGGACTTGGGAGCATAGGTATTACGACTTTGTGATTCTTTGAGATGAGCAAACGTAAATCAGGATTCAAAGTAATTGACCAACTATCGAAAAGCCACATCGGTATGATCACGGTTCGACTCCGTGAGTGGCTGTTTATCCGGATAAAAAAATCAAATTTATGGAGTGATTTTAAAATGGCAGAAATCAGCGAGAAAGACAGTGCATTAATCAATATGATTGCAGATTATTTTAATGACCGCTACGGAACGGCAATCGTTGTGATTTCAAATGGCGAAGAAATGCAAATGTCTGGTCGAAATTATAATTCAGAACAGGTCTTATCAGTTGGCACAGCAATGATTGAGAATGAATTAAAAGAAGTGTTAGAAGAAGATACACCTGATGAAACCGCTGAAAATAGAAAGATTGCTGAAATTCTAAGAGCAATGGGAAAGGAGAATTAATCATGGAAATTATCAAGTTCAAGCCACGGGATAGATTCGTAAAAGAATACATGAAAGAAATTTTAGGTGAATTGCTTAATGAAGATGATGTCGCTAAAGAATACAACAAAATTCCATTTAATAAAATCATGATGATATTCAATATTTTAAAGCCAGCAATTTTGAAAGAAATTGAATGGGAATTGGTTGACGGATTTGAAGCTAGTGGATTTAAGGAAATTGCACCAAATGTTTATTATAACGAACAAGTTGGAACAATTACCGTTAAGAAAAATGAGGTTACAGAATGATCATTATTCAGGGATTATTAGCAATTATTTTGGCAATCATCGCAACAGTAATTATTTTATTTGTAACTGATGTTGTTTATGTTACGTTCAGAGCTTTTAATTTTAGTTCAGGAAATGCAACTTTAATGACGATTTTAGTATTTGCAATGATTGCTTTTCTAAGTACCGTATTTTTGAAATTAATGAGATAACGAAAGGTCGAAACATATTGAGTAAACGAAATAAGAAACGAAGTACATTGAAAAAGCGTAAGCGCCGGATGAATTACAACGGAATCAAAGCTGGACAAAACGTTATGTTTAACGAAAGCAAATATAAGGTAATGGCTTTGAAGAAAAATGGGGCATTAATGCTTGATAACGGACAAATAGTCTTAGCAAAGGAGTGTGAAAAGATTGAATGAACCAACACTTTACTTCATAACCAAAGATAACCACGTCAAACGAATTGATAGTACAGTTAAAGACATTACTTACAAAAATGTTCAGGCGGATGATTACGAGATTTCCTTAAATGGGAAGAAATACAAAATTGACCGTGAAACATGGGAATACATTAATTGGTGGACGACATGGCATTAGTGGTTTCAATCGTGATAGAATTCGTTATTTTTATTGCAATTATTTGTATAAAAAAATAACGCTTGAACAGCGTCATTTCAAATTGGTAGTATCAAAACAATCTCTATTATATCAGATTTAAAGGAAGTGGCGTTGGTGGATTTATTACTGGATATTGATAACATTGACTACAAGAAAACCGCTTTGAATGTTCAAGATTTTCTAGATCATAAATTACCGCATATTTTGAGATTAGCAAATGAAAGTCCAGCAAGTTTAAAATCGCCTGTTATTTCGGATATGCCGGTAAGTCATGGTAATGGCGAAAATCATAATGAAGAAAAGTTAATCAAATACATTGCTGCCAAAGAAATGATTAATGGTGTAGCACGGGCTTTTAAAAGTTGCTCTAAAACGTCATTTCAGATTTTAAAGGGTAAGTATATTGACGGTTTGCAAGATTGGCAAGTCGAAGAATTAATGTACTGTTCGCATGCAACGTATTTTAAGCTGAGAAGCAAAGCATATAATGAATTTGCAGATTGCTTGGAATTGCAAAAAGGTTGTCCTGATTTGCATGTTTATGAGTAAAGTATATATTCATTTACATAAAAATAACATATAGTAAGGTAAAACATTTTGTCAAACAAGAAGAAGCACTACATGAAATTCGTCGCATTGCTCACGAAGAAAAGCGTGTAGATAAAATGGCTGATAAAGCTGCTGAAAAAGCGGTGAATGGTACAGTTGATGTAATTAATGAAATTAATAAAAGAATTGATAATCTTGATAAAGATTTAGATAATTTAAACGATGACGATTCAAAAGTGAAATCATATTTAGCACAAAAGAAGACGATTCATGATATTAAAGAATTAGTAAAATCAATTTTTTAGTAATGATTTATAAAGATGGTAGTTTGTACTACTATCTTTTTTTATTTTTATAATTTAAATTAATTAATAAGATAAATATGTCTTTTAATTGCATATATCTAAAAGGTGCTGATATAATTGAATTACCCCATAAAGGAGGATTTAACTATGTTACATTGGATTTGGGTTATAATCGTTGGCGCACTCATCGGCGCAATTGCTGGATGGATCACCAGACGAGGTGATTCAATGAACTGGTTTTTCAATATTATTGCCGGACTATTAGGATCCTATCTCGGAGAAGCGCTATTGGGTTCTTGGGGATGGGAAGTAGCAGGAATGGCAATATTTCCTTCTGTAATTGGTGCCACAGTGTTAGTATTGGTATCAGTGATGGTACTTAACTTACTTAGGAAAGACTTTTAATGTTAGGTTAGTAGCTTGTAAATAAGTCAATGGGGTATAAAGATAGCGTAGTTGCTATCTTTTTTGTTAGTTAAATAAAAAATTGAACTTATAAGCAGTAGTTATTACTACTGTTTTTTTATTTTACAAAAAATTTGTTAAAGTGAACAATCACTAAACAAACTGAAAACAATTCTCGAACACTGCTCGAACTGATAAAGGTTTATTATGATATTGTTGAAAGATGAGGCGAAGCGAATGAGAAATACAAAGCGTTTCGGCAAAGTGAGGACGAGCGAAGAGTATTTAATGCTTTGCCGATTAGAGAAAGAAATCAGAATCCAAAAACAAAATAAGAGATATTGGCGATACACAGAAGATGTACCGCCTATTTGTTTACACAAAAGAGGGTGAAATGATGAAAGTTCAAGAGATAAGTATTGATGAAATCAAACCGTATGAGAATAACCCACGTATCAATGAAAATGGTGTGGATGCAGTCGCAAACAGTATCAAAGAATTTGGTTGGAAACAGCCGATTGTAGTTGATAAAGATAACATTATCATTGTTGGCCATACACGCTACTTAGCAAGTAAACAATTAAAACTGAAGAAAGTTCCAGTTATTGTTGCGAATGATCTAACACCAGAGCAAGTAAAAGCATACCGGCTGGCAGATAATAAAACGAATGAATTAACCGAATGGGATGAAGATTTACTTGATGTTGAATTAAGCGACATTGAGCAATTATCAGATATTGATATGGCCGATTTTGGATTTGAGAATATCGAAGATGAAATTGAACTGGATGAAGATAATTTATCAGAATCATCAAACCCATATACAGATAAAAAAGAAGTTCCACAATATGAAATACAAGGAGAAGAGCCTGATATTTCTGAATTGGTTGACGGAACTAAAACGCAAGAATTGATTAATAAAATCGAAGAAAGTAACGTTCCAAATGATGTGAAAAGATTTTTGAAAGCTGGAGCAATGCGACATCTTAAATTTAATTATGCAAAGATTGCTGAATATTATGCTCATGCTTCAAAGGAAGTTCAAGATCTTTTTGAAGATAGCGCATTAGTAATTCTTGATTATGATGACGCAATGAAGAAAGGATATATCAAATTCAAAGATGATATAGAAGCGGTAAGGAGTGAAGAAATTGACGAATAAGTTGCGCAAGAATTTTGCCGTTCTTATTCTGTCTTACGGACGTGCGGATAGTGTAATCACAATTAAAACACTTAGAAGATGCGGTTATACTGGAAAGATTTATCTTGTTGTTTCAGATGATGACCCGCAAATAGATGAATATCGAAAACGTTATTCAGATATTCTTGTTACGTTTAATCGAAAAGAAGCGTCAGAAAACGTTGACGCAATGGATAATTTGCCTAATTATCGTGGCGTTATTTATGCACGAAATTCATGCTTTAAGATTGCAAAAGAATTGAATTTAGATTATTTTCTTGAACTCGATGATGATTACCGTGAATTTAGTTGGCGTTGGAGAAAAGATGACGAATTAAAACAGACGATAACAAATCAATTAGATTCTATTTTTGAAATCTTTTTACAGTTTCTTGATGATTCAGGAGCATTAACCGTTGCATTAAGTCAGAATGGAGATTTCATTGGTGGATTGCATGGTAGTAATTATCAAAAAGAACTGACAAGAAAAGCAATGAATGCATTCTTTTGTAAAACAGATCGTCCATTTAAATTCTTTGGCAGAATTAACGAAGATACGAATATGTATGTTTATTACGGAAGTATTGGGAAATTAGTTTTTACGTCAATGCTATCTTCACTAGAACAAGAACCTACACAACAGAATAATAACGGAATGACAAATTTATATCTTGACTATGGAACATATTTAAAATCGTTTTATTCAGTAATGATGAATCCTAGCGTAGTTTCATTGATGAAAATGGGAGATATTAATATGCGAATTCATCATAAAGTAAATTGGAAATGTTTAACACCAAAGATCATTAGCGACAGATATAAGAAATAGAAAGGTGGTGATTGTATGTGGCACGTGTCAGATATGAAGAGTGGATAAAGCCCGAGAATTTAATTCTGATTCAAGGTTGGAAACGGGACGGATTAACCGATGAACAGATTGCTCATAATATCGGTATCAATCGTTCAACATTAAGACGTTGGCAGAAAAGAGAACGTGAAAGAGGCGATAGTTGCCCCATTTGCAACGCATTAAAAATCGGTAAACAGCAAGCTAATTTCGTTATCGAAAATAAACTCTTTGAGAAAGCTCGTGCCGGAAATACAACCGCCATGATATTTTGGCTTAAAAATAACTGGCGAGATAAATACAACGATAGTCAATTATCAGTTGAAGAACGTAATCTGGCAAAGCAACGGGCTGAAAAAATTAAAGCTGATACCAAGATTGCTAAAGCCAAAGCTAAAATGCTGAATGATGAGAACAATGCTGGAATAACACAGATCGTATTCAATGACGATATGGAACCGGATAACAAAGGAGATGAAGAAAATGGAGCTGAAACTTAGCCTGAAAGAGCTAGTCGGTGGCGGTTATTACGATTACTGGCATGATAAGCATTTCTATCGGGTCGTAAAAGGTTCACGGGCTAGTAAAAAGAGTAAAACAACAGCACTTAACTTTATTTATCGCATTATGAAGTATCCGTGGGCAAATCTGCTTGTTGTAAGGCGATATTCAAACACGAATCGACAATCAACGTATGAAGATTTGGTGTGGGCGATTTCAAGGTTTCATGTTGAACATCTATTCAAGCTGAATCCGTCATTACCGGAAATCATTTACAAGCCGACAGGACAGCGAATCATCTTCCGTGGACTTGATAAACCTTTGAAATTAACATCAATCACGGTTTCAAAAGGTTATCTTTCATGGGTGTGGGTTAAATTTAGCCCACAAAAAACCCTATAAATTCGGTTAAACTCTAAACGATTTTAGACGTAGACAAGACCGAGCGAAGCCTATTATATTAACGATACGGATATGGTATATATAATAGTATACGAAATGATAAAGAGGCGTATACTTATGGAATTATGGAAAGATATAAAAGGATATGAGGGAAAATATCAGATTAGTAGTTATGGAAGAGTTAAGTCGCTTGCAAGAATTACTAAAAATAATCATAAAATTCCAGAAAGAATTTTAAATACTACTACCAGATTAACAAAGGACGGTTATTGTCGTGTAACTTTGATTGGAAAGAAAAGTAGAACTCACGATTATAGAGTACATCGACTAGTAGCAGAAGCATTTATACCTAATCCTAATAACAAATCAACTGTTAATCATATTGACGGAAATAAGAAAAACAATCATGTTGATAATTTAGAGTGGAATACACGCGAAGAAAATATGCAACATGCTTATAAACATAAGTTAAAAAAAGCTATGCAAGGTAATTTAAATGGAAATGCAAAATTAACACCGGAACAAGTTAGATCAATCAGAGAAGAATATGTTTATGAAAGTAAAGAACATGGAACTGTTGCGCTGGCAAAAAAGTATGGTGTTACTAATCGAACAATAGGATTAATAGTTAATAATAAATCATATAGGAACGTGTAACGACTATCGAAAGCATATAACGGCTGAAATGCCGTTTTTTTAATATGATGAGTAGAGTAAGCACCAAGTGGTGTTGAAAGATAGGGCATTACAAAAGTAATGAAGATATAGTCTGAACTTTATGGAAACATAGAGAGTGTATACGGAAACGGTATACACGCAACATATTGTGAAGAAGCATACGAGATTGAAAGTGAAGATAAACTTGAAACACTTTCTGAAAGTATCCGTGGGCGAATTGATGAACCGGATGCGTTCAAGCAAATCACAGTAACGTTTAACCCATGGAATGAACATCATTGGTTAAAGCGAACTTTCTTTGATGAAAAGACCCGTAAAGTTGATACATTCGCAATTACAACGACATTTAGGTGTAATGAATGGCTGGATGACGGCGACCGTAAACGTTATTTAGATCTATATAAAACAAATCCAAGACGTGCCAAAGTTTCATGCGACGGTGATTGGGGTGTTTCTGAAGGACTTGTTTTTGAAGATAATGTTCACATGAAAGATTTTGACATAATGCAAAAAATCACGGAATGCGGACAAACAAGTTTTGGGCTTGATTATGGCTTTGGAAATGACCCGACAGCATTCGTTGCAGTGGCGATTGATGAAGAACATAAGAATTTATGGATCTATGATGAGATGTATGCTCATCATCAAACAACACCGCAAACTGCTGAATGGATTATCAATCACGGTTATCAAAATGCGCATATCCTTGCTGATAGTGCTAACCCGGAACGAACGCAACAATTAGTTGATATTGGAATCATCAACGCTGATAGTGTTCAAAAGACAAGAGTTGAAGCCGGAATTGACCAGCTTTGGCAATATCAGATTTACGTTCATCCGCATTGTAAGAATATTTGGAATGAGTTTAACAACTATGTTTTTGATACTGATAAAATCGGAAATACATTGAATGTTCCAAAAGATGAAAACAACCACGCAATCGATGCTTTGCGCTATGCCATGCGACCTTTTATGCAGAACTATGATAACGCAGTCAGTGTTAAGTGGAGTGAACAATACAGAATTGGCGAACAGATGGGAGTGAATTACTAAATGCCAAAGTTAAAGATTGAACGACAACATCGCTTTAATGAAGAAGCTAATCGAGTTTATCAAATGCCAACAAGCATGTTTGAGCAAATCAAAAATGAACCGTCTGCTTTGTTTGAAACGGCATTCAAATTCATGACTCATCATGCTAATTATGAAGTACCACGATTGCAGGAATTAAAGCGATATTATTTAGCTCAAAACGATATTAAGAATAAACCGCAATCAACAGCGGTCAATCATTCAACCAACCGAATTGCGAGTGCTTTTGCAAGGTATATCACAAACATTCGTGTTGGTTATTTTTTAGGCAATGATATTCAATTCAAGGTTAATTCCGAAAATGAAGAAGATACTGGACAGCTTGAAGAAAACGTAATTAATTTCAATCATCAAGTTGATGAATCTTATATTGATGAAATGATCAAGAAAGATTTGTCAATTACTGGTCGAGCTTATGATTTAGTTTACGTTGACGCCGGAACAAATGATTTAAATTTAGCAGTTGTTGACCCGACAACATGTTTTGTTGTCTATGATGACGCAATCAAACCGCAGCCATTAATGGCAGTCAGATATTATCAAATTGGTATTTTGCAACAGGATTTGCAAGAGATTTACGAAATCTATACCGATGATATGCTTTATCGTTATCACACTGACGGCGGTTTTCCTGATGTAAATAGTCCGGCACCATATGCAACGCTTGATAATCAGACACCGCTATTCTTTGGACGTGTTCCATTAACAGAATACATTAACAATGAAGAACGGACTGGAGATTGGGAAGCTGAATTAGATCAAATCGACGCGTTGGATAAATCAATATCCATGATGGCTGATTTCCAAGATGATTTTGATAATGCAAATATTATCTTAACTGGTAAATTTGCAAACATGACCGCTCCGGTATTCATGAAAGATGACAAGGGCAACGTGATTAAAGGAAAAGATGGGCAGCCAGTTATTCTTGAACCACCGCACCCAGATGTTGGACCACATAATCACATGTGGTATTTAGAACCGTACGCAATGCAAACGGGTGTTGGTCAACCAAAACAGGTCATTCAACCTAACGCTCAATATCTAACAAAGCAATATGATTCAGCAGGTTGGGAAACTTATACGAATTTTTTAATCAATGAAATTCATAAATACACCAATACGCCAAATGTGAATGATCCCAACTTTGCAAGTAATGCAAGCGGTGTGGCAATGAGTTACAAGTTGTGGGGGTCAGACCAAGAGCGTAAGATTCAAGAATCGTTATTTGAAAAGAGTTTAAATGAACGTTATTTAGCTTGCGTAAATTACTGGCAAACCTTACACGCAATTCATAGTCAATTAACGGCAATGGAATTAGTTTCAGCATTAACATACACATTTACGCCAAATCTTCCAAAGAACGATGAAGAAACAAGTACATTGATTCAAACGTTGAACAGTACCGGAATTCTTAGTGATGAAACATTGCGTGAACTTGCTGAACCAATTACGGGCATTTCAGCACAAACTGAACAACAGCGAGTAGATGAACAGCAAGAATCGGCAATGAATAAACAAAATGGTTATGATTTGGGCGACTTTGGAACGGGTAAAGTATTTAGCACTGGACAACCAGCAGTTGTTGAAAAACAGCCGGTATCAAACGATGATGAACAATCTTCAGAAAACAATAAGGACGATGAATCATAATGATTGATATAAAGAAGTTAATCAGTGATTTAAATAAAGTTTTTAGTCCGACAAGCGAGAGTGTTAAGCAGTTAGAACAAATGATACAAAGCTATTCGCAGAATCAGCAGGCTAACATTGCTTACTTTGTTGATAACGGGCTTGAATGGAATTCCAACGCAACTCCTGAAGATGTTCAAAATGTATTGCAGGAATTAAAGCAATTTCAAGAGCAGGTTCATCAAGAAGAAACAGACGGATTAGTCGGAGTTTCAGCATTATGCGGGATTATTTTAAATAATTTACCGTATCAGACGAATCTTGACGTAGCTAAATTAAAATCACGAATTCAAGTTGCTAAATTGGGCATTGATACGGCGAAACATCTTCAACAAGAACAGAATCAAATTGAAGAGAAAACAACGTCAGTTATTGAAAAGCATGTAAAGCCGGTACATGTTGATAACGATGATGAGCTGGCACAAAAAATCGCTAGTTTTAACAGTCATCACGGCTATCATCCAGTTTATAAGCAACGAGCTTTAATGCGAATCGCTTGGCAAAATGCAACACCCGAAAAGCCAATCAACTTGATATTCAGACACATGCAACAACTGGCAGTAGATCTTGATAATATTATTGATTACGCTGTTAAGAACCATGTAAATTGGAACGCTATGACAAAACAATATGAAAAACTATTTAATGCAAGTCAGCAGGATAATTTATCGCAAGGAAAATGGCGGTCAACGGTGGCTAAAGAATACATGTCAACGCAAGCTAATCTAAAGCGGGTATTCGTTACGGAATGCAAAGCAAGACAAACGCAAGTTGCCGCTAAAGATTATCAAGTGCAAGGCTATAACGAAGTTGAAGTTGTAAGTCGCCACAGTAGCCATGTTTGCTCATTCTGTATTACAACGGACGGAAGTATCGTCAAGATTGATGAAATGGAACAAGGTATTAATGTTCCACCGTTTCATCCAAATTGTTGTTGCAATGTTATTCCGGTTGCAAACATGAATTACGATGATGTTTTAAATGAATTGAATACTTGACCTAAGCAAGTCATTAAACTGCTTATTTTTTATACGCTGACGAGCGAAAAACGGAATTAGTCGACAGACGTTAAATGGAGGTTCGAGATGAACAACGAAAATCAAGATAATGAAAAAGAAATGGAAAAACAAAATAACGAAAATGAAGTGCAATTCACTGATGAACAACAGGCTAAAATCGATGAATTGATTGCTTCAAAAATTGCTAAAGAACGTTCTAAAAGTGATGAACGTGTCAAACAGCTTAAAGAAAAACAAGCTCAAGACTTGCAAGAAGCGATTGAAAAAGCAGAAAAGCGAGCCAAGATGACTGCTGATGAACGAGCTGAAGATGAACGCAAAGAACGTGAAGCTAAGGTGCAAAAGCAAATGGCTGACTTAGAACGTGAAAAGCGTGAGTTCCACACAAAATCATTATTGCTTGATAAAGGAATTTCTACGGATATGTTGCCCTTAGTCATGGGACAAACTGACGAAGAAACTAATGATCGTTTATCTGTACTAGAAAACTATGTTAATCAACAGGTTGAACAAGCAACTAAAGAATTGCTAAAAGGTCGACAAAATCCAAGTGCTAATAGCAATGGCAACCAGCAAGGCAGTTCAGTCAATGGCGATAATCCATGGGCTGATAAGTCATTCAATTTAACTAAGCAAATGGAAATCGTACAGAAAGATCCAGATTTAGCAAAGCAAATGATTGCTCAAGCTCAACCTAAAAATTATTACATCAAGCCAGAAATTTAATGAAGGAGAGATTACATTATGACAGATTTTTCAAACGCAACACATTTATCAGATATGCAAATTCCTGAAAGCTGGGCAAGTTACATTATTGAACGGTCAACAGCTTCAAATGCTTTTTT
>Ga0079226_10003586_pt1 | contig 11877 bp, 11 predicted proteins | sample Poulit2014_FD_76345 | JGI IMG/M metagenome (GOLD analysis project Ga0079226, IMG submission 76345) | Agricultural soil microbial communities from Georgia to study Nitrogen management - Poultry litter 2014 | ecosystem: Environmental > Terrestrial > Soil > Agricultural land | place: USA: Georgia... | reverse complement strand
TTCCTAGAGATTTAGACATTTTTTCATTATCAATATTCATATAGCCATTATGCATCCAGTAATTAGCAAAAGTCTGTTCGTTCAGTGCCTCAGATTGGGCAATCTCATTTTCATGATGGGGAAAGGTTAAATCCTGACCGCCAGCATGAATGTCTATCGTATCTCCCAAATATTTTTTAGCCATAGCGGAACACTCAATATGCCAGCCCGGTCTTCCCTCACCCCAAGGGGACGGCCAAGAGATTTCTCCATCCTTAGCCTTCTTCCAAAGGACGAAATCTAGCGGATCCTTCTTCTTTTCCCCTACTTGGATTCGCGACCCTGCCCGTAGTTCATCAATCGATTGGGCGGAGAGCTTACCGTAATCTTTAAAGTGTCTAGACTTGTAGTAAACATCACCGTCTACCTCATAGGCATAGCCCTTTTCAATAAGTCCTTCGACAAAGTCCACAATTTCTTGGATTGTTTCTGTAACTCTTGGATGATAAGTTGCTTCCTTTACGGCTAAAGCAGAAACATCCTCTAAATAGGCATCAATATATTTATTAGAAACGTCAGAGACAGAGACTCCTTCTGCCTTTGCAACGTCGATAATCTTATCATCAATATCTGTGAAATTCAGGACATAACTTACATCATAACCCTTATATTCAAAATAACGTCTAACCGTATCAAAGACAATTGCCGGGCGAGCGTTACCTATGTGTATATAGTTATAAACCGTTGGGCCACACACATACATACTTACCTTCCCATCATCAATTGGTTTGAAAGCTTCCTTTTTTCGCGTTAGCGTATTATATATCATGATTGACATTTGACGACCTCTCCTTTTTAAGCTGCTCAAATTGCAATTTTAATTCATCTATTTCTTTTTGTAGTATATCACACCGATCCGAAATCGGGTCCGGTAATTTATGATGATCTAAATTCTGCTTTACACGCTCTCCATCCCGGATCACGACACGACCTGGTATCCCCACAACCGTTGAATGGGGTGGAACATCCTTTAATACAACAGAACCTGCACCAACCTTCGACGATTCTCCAATAGTAATGGAGCCGAGCACATGGGCACCCGCGGCAACTAAAACCTTATCCTCAATTGTTGGATGTCGTTTACCCTTTTCGTGTCCGGTTCCTCCTAGCGTCACACCTTGATAAAGAAGGACATCATCACCGATTTCACAGGTTTCACCAATAACAATACCCATTCCGTGATCAATGAAGAAGCGTCGACCAATCTTTGCGCCAGGATGAATTTCTATCCCTGTTAAAAATCGGCTGAATTGCGAAATTACCCGGGCAATAAAACGTAACTTATACCGATTTAAAAAGTGTGCGACACGATGGAGCCAGACGGCATGCAAGCCAGAATAAGTGAAAAAAATCTCAAAATACGTACGGGCGGCAGGGTCTTGTTTAAATACTACATCCATATCTTCCTTCATTCTTTTAAACATTTACACACTACCTCCTTAAATTTCCCAATAAAAAACGCCCCTGTGTAGAAGATCTACACAGAGACGCTATGCTTAGCGCGGTTCCACTCTGTTTGAAATAAAAATTCCCAACTTATCCCTCGATAACGGGAGGTGGCCGCTGTTATATACTTATATTTTCTATAACAGACTCCAAGGGGCATTTCAAAAATAAGATTTAAAATCACTCTCAGTCTAGGTGATTATTCCTGTATAAACCATTATTTTCTACTTTTCCTTTTCTGCGCTTTTACATATATTAATGTAATCTATTATGTTCTCGCACTTTTTGTGCATACTTTAGGCTTCTAAATCGCGTAAGACTTGATCCAATCGATTTATGACAGTTTCCTTACCAATTAACTCAATAGCCTTTGGTAATTCTGGTCCATTCGTTTGACCTGTTGTAGCTACTCGAATAGGCATAAACAGACGTCGTCCACGATGACCCGTTTCCTTTTGAGTGGCCTTTAATTGCTCCTTGATTTCATCAGCTGTAAACTCATCTAAATGAATGAGATGGTCTGTAAATACCTGGAGCACATCAATCGTTTGCTCTTCATCTAAAACCTTTTGAGCCGCTTCGTCAAAGGAAATATCCTCCTGGAAAAAGACTGAGGTTAATTCGACAATTTCTGCACCATGACTTAGCTGTCTTTGATAAAGGATGATTAAATCCTCAACCCATTTCTGCTTCTCTTCATCTAGATCTTCTGCTACTTTACCTGCCTTGATTAAATGGGGTAAAGCTAAATCAATTAGATCCTCTTCACTCAGAGACTTAATGTACTCTCCATTCATCCAACTTAACTTCTTCACGTCAAAGACTGCTGCAGATGTGGATAACCTGTCCGGATCAAACATTCCAATTAGTTCATCCTTGGTAAAAATTTCATCTTCACCTACAGGGGACCAACCGAGCAAGGTGATAAAGTTAAACATAGCTTCTGGTAAATAACCTAGGTCTTGATACTGCTCAATAAACTGTAAAATATGCTGATCACGTTTACTTAGCTTCTTACGATCTTCATTTAAAATTAAAGTCATATGACCAAATTTTGGTACTTCCCAGCCAAGACCTTCATAGACCATCATCTGTCTTGGTGTATTAGAAATATGCTCCTCACCCCTAAGCACATGGCTAATACCCATTAAATAATCATCTACAACAACTGCAAAGTTATAAGTCGGCGTGCCATCCTGTTTGAAAATAACCCAATCTCCGAAATCACTTGACTCAAAGGAAATCTTACCCCGGACAATATCATCAAAAATAAAGGTGTGATCCTTCGGAACGCGAATCCTAATACTCGGCTTACGACCCTCTGCACGGTAAGCATCCTTTTCCTCCTCTGTTAGATGAGCATGGGCTCCAGAATACTTCGGTGCCTCCCCACGAGCGATTTGCTCCTCTCGCTCCGCTTCTAACTCCTCACTTGTCATGAAACACTCATAAGCAAGGTCTTTTTCAAGGAGCTCCTCTACATATTTATCATATAAATCTAGTCTTTCCATCTGACGATAAGGGCCATAATCTCCACCTGCATCTGGCCCCTCGTCCCAATCAATACCTAACCATTTTAAAAAGTGTAGCTGACTTTCCTCTCCACCTTCTACGTTTCTCTTCTGGTCTGTATCTTCAATTCTAATAATAAACTTTCCGTCAAAATGTCTAGCATACAAATAGTTAAACAATGCTGTCCGCGCATTCCCAATGTGTAAATCCCCTGTTGGGCTTGGCGCATATCTAACGCGAACTTCCTTCGTCATTATAAGTCCCCTTCCTTAAAATCTGGCTTGTACTCCAGCTATTATACGACAAAAAGCGATAACATCATGTGTTATCACTTTTTATACCTTATTTAGTTATACCTTTTTTATAAGGCTTTTTCAAGTAATTTTGGTTTTGCGAAAATCATTCGTCCCGCTGAAGTTTGCAGCACACTTGTAATTAAGACTTCAATTGTTTTACCGATATAGTCTTTTCCTTCTTCTACTACAATCATTGTTCCATCATCTAAATAAGCGATCCCTTGCTTATCTTCCTTACCATCCTTAATTACTTGGACAATAAGCTCTTCACCAGGCAATACGACTGGCTTTACAGCATTGGCTAAATCATTAATATTTAAAACCTGAACTCCTTGCAAGTCCGATACCTTATTTAAATTGTAGTCGTTCGTTACAAGGACACCATCCATTTCTTTAGCAAGTCTAATAAGCTTACTGTCTACCTCAGGGATGTCCTCAAAATCTCCTTCGTAAATCTCTACCGTTACAGGGAGTTCCTTTTGAATCCGATTTAACACATCCAAACCTCTTCTCCCACGATTTCTCTTCAGCGCATCAGATGAATCAGCAATATGTTGCAATTCCCCTAGTACAAACTGCGGAATCACAAGAGTTCCCTCTAGAAAATGAGTCTGGCAAATATCTGCAATCCTACCATCTATAATGACACTTGTGTCTAGGATTTTTGGTTTTAAAGAGTTCTTACTAACTTCCTCTTGAAGCTTCTTCTTATCCTTTTCGCGATCCTTGTTTCGATTCACTTGAATAGCGTTAATAAACTCTTCCCTTCTCCTAAAGCCGATTTGGAAACCTAAATAACCAAAAGCAATCGTTAGAAAGATTGGAATGACCTGAGAGACCAATGTCCAGCCAATATCTTTTATAGAAACATTTATTAAATAAGCAATAACAAGTCCAAGAATTAATCCTAAACTTCCAAAAAGTAAATCACCCACCGGAATCCTTATGAGTTGTTCCTCCACCCAATTTAAAAATTGAACAATATAATCAGCTATAACATAAGATAATAAAAATAAGGCCACTGCTCCAAGTAGAGCGATAATATAATTTAAACCAATAACGGATGTTTGGATTCCTACTAACTCAATGAGTAAAGGGGCATAAATAAATCCTAGTGTTCCTCCGACAATGACAAAAAACAAATGAATAATCCATCTCAAATTTTTTCCACCTCCTATTTTTATTATTGCCTATTTAATGAAATTTAATCACAATTATTCAAGTAAATAATAACACAGGCATATATGCTAGTCAATTAAGCAAATTTTAAATTTTATCATACCTGAATAATTATGTCAAACTCTTGTCCTTTTATAGTGAGTAAAAAGTAGGGTTTTTTTGCATTTCCTAATATCCTAGCGCATGTCTTAAAGCTTCTTGAATCGTTTCGACTCCGATCACTTCTATTTGTTTCGGCGGTGTCCATCCTTCTAAGTTATTCTTTGAACAAATCACTCGTTTAAAGCCTAGCTTAGCCGCTTCCTGAATCCTTTGTTCAATCCGGGAAACCCGTCTGATCTCACCCGTCAAACCAACTTCACCAATAAAGATGTCTGTCGGTTTTGTAGGCTGATCTCTAAAACTAGAAGCTATACTAATGGCAACAGCTAGGTCAATCGCTGGCTCATCCAACTTCACTCCTCCAGCAACCTTCACATAGGCATCTTGGTTTTGCAGCATTAATCCTACCCGCTTTTCTAATACGGCCATTAAAAGAGAAATACGGTTATTATCAAGACCGGTACCCATTCTTCTTGGATTTCCAAAACTAGACGGAGAAATAAGAGCTTGAATTTCTACAAGAACTGGACGAGTCCCCTCCATAGAAGCAACAACAGTGGATCCAGATGCTCCTTGGGACCTCTCCTCTAAGAAAATCTCTGAAGGATTCATAACTTCTACCAAACCTAGTTCCTTCATTTCAAAAATACCCATCTCATTTGTACTTCCAAACCTGTTTTTCACACTACGTAATATTCGGTAGGTATGATGTCTTTCTCCTTCAAAATATAAAACCGTATCAACCATATGCTCCAGCATACGTGGTCCAGCAATCGCCCCCTCCTTAGTAACATGTCCAACAATGACAATGGGGATTCCCTCAGTTTTAGCAATCTTCATTAATGTGGATGTACACTCTCTAACCTGGCTGACACTTCCAGGAGCACTTGTCACTTCTTCGTTATAAATCGTTTGAATCGAGTCAATCACGATAAAAGACGGCTTTAAATCCGAGATATGCTTAGATATATCGTATAGATTTGTTTCGGCTAAAACATATAATAAATCTGATTTTATATCTAGGCGATCTGCCCGGAGCTTTGTCTGTTGGGTGGATTCCTCCCCCGAAACATACAAGACAGGCACTTGTTTATTAGCTAGTTGGGAAGAGATTTGTAAAAGTATAGTAGACTTCCCAATTCCAGGATCTCCTCCGATTAAAATAAGTGATCCAGGTACAACTCCACCGCCTAAAACCCGGTTAAATTCCTTCATATCTGTTAGCATTCTAGGCTCTCGCTCTGATTCAATAGCTGTTATTTTCTCTGGTTTATAAGAAGTTCTTTTGCCTGTGAAATGTTTGGATGCTTTTTTAGATGGTTCTAACTGTTCAACGAGAGAGTTCCATTCATTACATCCCGGACACTTTCCCATCCATCTTGGAGATTCATAGCCACATTCCTGACAAATAAAAACTGTTTTCCTTTTCGACAACAGACCTCGCCCTTTCCCTCTTCCATATATTATAAATGATTCACATCACGATTGAATTACAGTTCTCTTTCATTTTATTTAAATTTTTATGTGTAGAAAAAAGCTAGTGGTTTCATCCAACTAGCTTCCCTCCACATAACTCCCATTATAGAAGAATAATTTTACCCTGAGAGTTTAAACCTATTTTTGCCTTTTTACCTTTTTTCACTGAACCCTTTAACAGTTCTTCAGATAATAAATCTTCTATATTTCTTTGAATGGCTCTTCGTAAAGGTCTAGCTCCATATTCAGGATCAAAGCCTATTTCAGCTATTTTTTCAATGGCCTTATCTGTAATCGTAAACTCGATTTCCTTCTCGTCTAGACGCTCTCTCAGTTCACCAATCATTAACTTCACAATTTCCCCCATATGCTTCTTCTCTAAGGAATGGAAGACGATTGTCTCATCAATTCGGTTGAGAAACTCTGGGCGGAAGACCCTTTTCATTTCACCCGTTACTTTTTCTTTCATATCCTTATGAGCTTGCCCTTCTTCCTGAAGGGTAAATCCAACATACTTATTTTTATTTAATTCACTTGCACCAACATTAGAAGTCATAATAAGAATCGTATTTCTAAAATCAACGACTCGACCGGAAGAATCTGTTAACCGGCCATCTTCTAATACTTGTAATAAAATATTAAATACTTCTGGATGAGCCTTTTCAATCTCATCTAATAAGACAACAGAATAAGGCTTTCTGCGGACGGCTTCCGTTAATTGTCCACCCTCATCATAACCCACATATCCTGGAGGAGAACCTACTAATCTAGAGGTTGCATGCTTCTCCATATACTCTGACATGTCGATTCGAATCATCGCATCTTCTTCACCAAACATAACCTGGGCTAACTTTCTAGCAAGTTCCGTCTTCCCTACTCCCGTTGGTCCTAGGAATATAAAGGAACCAATTGGTCGTTTAGGGTCTTTCAAGCCCGCTCTTGCCCTACGAATCGCCTTAGAAATAGCTGTAACAGCTTCTTCCTGACCAATGATATGCTCGTGTAAGATTCCCTCCATGTTCAGCAAGCGTTCACTTTCTGTCTTCGTTAACCGGGAGACAGGTATTCGCGTCCAGCTAGAAACAACAGAAGCAATATCCTCAGATGTCACCTTGTCATTTGCCTTACCCTGCTTATCTTGCCAGGCCTTTTTTGTCTCATCGACTTTCTTAATTAGCTTTATTTCTTGATCTCTTAAGGAGGCTGCCGTTTCAAATTCTTGTCCTTGTACAGCGGCATCTTTCTCCTTCTGGATTTCTTTCAACCTTTGCTCAAGGTCCTTTAATTTTGGAGGAGCTGTGAAAGAATGAAGTCTTACCTTAGATCCTGCTTCATCAATTAAATCAATCGCCTTATCAGGCAAGAACCGATCTGTAATATAGCGGTCTGATAGGGATGCTGCGGCCTCAAGAGCTTCATCTGTGATTGTCACACGATGATGTGCTTCATAACGATCTCTTAGCCCTTCAAGGATTTGAATGGTTTCCTCTAAAGTCGGTTCATCTACTTGAATAGGCTGGAATCGCCTCTCAAGAGCTGCATCCTTTTCAATATATTTACGATACTCATCAAGGGTCGTTGCCCCTATACACTGTAATTCACCACGGGCTAGGGAAGGCTTTAAAATATTCGAGGCATCAATAGCGCCCTCTGCACCACCCGCACCAATCAAGGTGTGTAATTCATCAATGAAAAGAATGACATTATCTGCCTCTTTAATCTCTTCCATTACCTTCTTTAATCGATCCTCAAATTCACCACGATATTTTGTTCCAGCCACAACGGTTCCCATATCTAGCGTCATGACTCGTTTATCCCGTAAAGTTTCAGGGATTTCATTCGCCACAATCTTATGTGCTAAGCCTTCTGCAATAGCCGTCTTTCCTACTCCAGGCTCTCCAATGAGAACAGGATTATTTTTCGTCCTTCTACTTAAAACTTGAATGACCCTCTCAATTTCTTCATCTCTGCCAATCACTGGGTCAATCTCCGCTTGGCGAGCACTTTCTGTTAAGTCCTTTGCCAGAGAATCCAAAGTAGGTGTGCTCTTTGGAGCTGCTTGCCTTTTACCCTGACCACCTCTTTTTGCTTCATGAGCTCCGAGGAGTGTAAGTACTTGTTGTCTTGCCTTGTTTAAACTTACACCTAAATTTTTCAACACGCGGGAAGCCACACCTTCTCCTTCTCGGATAAGCCCAAGTAAAATGTGCTCGGTTCCTACATAGGAATGACCTAATTTTCTAGCTTCATCCTGGGAAAGCTCCACAACCTTTTTAGCTCGTGGAGTAAAGTGTATGGACTGCATGGGATGCTTACCTTCACCAATTAATGTTTCGACTTCCTTTTGAATATCTTCCGTCTCCACACCTAAAGCAAGTAAAGCTTTTGCAGCAATCCCTTGCCCCTCTCTAATTAAACCTAATAATATATGTTCTGTCCCTACGTTGTTATATTTTAATCGAATGGCCTCTTCCTGGGATAAAGCGAGCACTTTTTGTGCCCTTTCTGTAAACCTACCAAATAACATTCCACATGTCCTCCTCATTCATTTTCAAGTTGTAGCCTCTCTCGTATAAGCTTTGCCCGATACACGTCCCTTTCATTCGGAGTTAATGCCTTTTTCGAATAATGTTGTAAAAATGCGGGCTGGGTTAAAATCATTAATTCATTTAATATATTTTGAGACACATTTTCAATAATACCTAAATCAATCCCTAATCTTAGGTCTGAAATACGCTGAGCTGCTTCTACGGACTCGATAATACGACTATGTTGTAAAATTCCATAGGAACGAAACACCGTATTTTCTAGACGAATCATGGACTGATCGACAAAACGTTTCCTTGCGGCCCTTTCATGATTAATAAGCTGGCTAACAACACTCAGTAAGTCTTCAATAATTTCTTCCTCAGACTTTCCAAGGGTTACTTGGTTCGAAATTTGAAACAGGTTACCTATTGCTTCGCTGCCTTCACCGTAAATTCCTCTAACAACTAAACCTAATTGGTTAATTGCTGGAATCATTTGACTCATTTGATTGGTCTTCACCAAGGCCGGCAAATGCATCATCACCGAAGCTCTCAAACCAGTCCCCAAGTTTGTCGGACAGCTCGTTAAATATCCTTTCTCTTCATCAAAGGCATAATTTACATTTTCTTCAATCCAATCATCAATAGCAAAAGCCTCTTCTAAAGCCTTCGTTAATTGCAAGCCTGAAAAGTATAATTGAATTCGCAGATGATCCTCTTCATTAATCATGATCGACACTTGCTCATTCTCTGAAATCAATGCCCCTGCTTTTTCTGCCTTCTTCGCAAGATGTGGACTGATTAAATGCTTTTCAACAAGAACTCTTTTTTCAATTGATGTTAACTCACTCATTTGGATATATTGAAAATCAGCATAATCTGTAAAGCTCTGACCTTCATATTTTCCCCTCATTATGTCCTCAACCTTGGATAACTCCATCTCCTCTGCGATCCTAGGAAAGACAATTTCCTGAAAATTTCTGGCGAGACGAACGCGACTACTTAAAACAATATCGCTATCCGGTCCTTTGCCCCTCATCCAAGGACTTATTGCTTCGTTTACTAAATCTTTTAAACTCAACTTTCATCCCCCCTCTTAGAAGGATTTTGTTTTTCTTTTAGTGCATTTATTTTATCCCTTACTTCTGCTGCCTCTTCAAAGGCTTCCTCTTCTATTAATTCTAAAAGGTGATTACGATATTCCTCAATCTGTTTTTTAATATGCAGATCTCCTGCTTTTCGCTTGGGGATCTTCCCACGGTGAATTGTGTTTCCACTATGAAACCTCTGTAAAATTGGATCAATCCAAGGAGAGAAGGTTTCATAACATCTTGCACAGCCAAACTTCCCCGCCCGTCTAAACTCAGTAAAAGTTAATTCACACTGTGGACAGGTAGGGTCCTGCTGAAATCCTAAAGGCTGTCTTTTAACACTTTCTAAAGAAGGTGAATCCACACTGAAAAAACCTTTTATTAAATCATGTAGTGAGTATCCTTCCTCAGGAATATTAGCATAACCCTTTTCCTTAGCACAAGATTCACATACATGAACTTCTTTTTTATTACCATTTATGACTTGTGTAAAATGCAATGTTGCTTTTCTTTCCTTACAAGATTGGCACTCCATTCCTATGCCTCCTTACACAAATTATTTTTTCATAAATTTCAAAGTTGTTAACATAGCCTTTAGCACATGGGCCCGAACTTCATCTCGTAGAGGAAGTTTAAAGGCTAAAGTTCTCCGATCAATCGCACTTAACATAAGCTTTTCTTCCCGTTCAGTAATAATGTCTTTTTCCAATAAACGAGATAGTATATCCTGAGCTGTCTGTTGTGCAATAGCCTTATTTATCATATTAATTACTTCATCAATTAATTCTGCCTGGTCCTCATGTTCAATACGGATAATGCGGATATATCCACCGCCTCCCCGTTTACTCTCAATCATATAGCCCTTCTCTACCGTAAACCGGGTATTAATCACATAATTTATCTGCGAAGGAACACACTGAAATTGATCGGCAATTTCATTTCGTTTAATCTCAAGAATCTTATCTTCTTGCGCATATAATATTTCCTTTAAATAACGTTCAATTATATCCGTTATATTTTTACCCATCAAGTTTCCACCCCATTCATTACCCTATGTAAATATATCTGACTTTGACTAACTTTGACTATAGATTTATTATACGAGAAAAATCCTTTCCTGTAAACAAAAGAATCAAGCTGACTATCCTTGGAAGATCTCCACATACTAGATCATCGATTTTTTACTAACTTAATGCCTGTCAAATATATAAAGCAAAACATTATTGACATTTTATGAATAAATGTTATATAATTATCACATATTGATATATATTTATAACATAGGTGATAAAAATGCTGAAAACAAAAATAAAAAGGTTCAGAGCCATTCATAGTATGAACCAAGAAGATTTAGCAAAACTTGTCGGGGTTCGTCGTGAAACAATTGGCCATTTAGAAAGGGGTAATTACAACCCCTCACTAAAATTAGCTTGGGATATTGCTAAAGTATTTAAGGTTTCAATAGAAGAAGTCTTTGACTATGAGGAGGTGGAATAAAATGGACGAAAGAAGTAATTTAATTATAGCTAGAGCAATGGGCTTAACATTGGCCTTACTTTACTTAGGCTTAATTGTCTCTTGTATCTGGAAATACATTGTAACAAAAGACATTACCAACTGCACATTAGAGATTGCCCTTATCGTGATCATTCCTGTAACTATAGGATGGTTCGCAAGAAAAGACGAAAGCCTAACATTACCAAAGAATATATCTGGTCAACCACTGTCTACAGAACAAGACAAGGAATCTAAAAAAATACGAAAAAAGCATTACTTTTGGCACTCATTAGGTTTTGCCCTATTCGTTCTAGTAATGGACGGTATTTCAATTCTACTCATCGAAAGAGATATCGAACAATTAATTTATTTCCCGAACGTAAATGATACAATAAATGTAATAACTGTATTGGGCATCGAATTTATCATTAGCTTTATTATCTTCTTTATCATTGGTTATATAATGGATGAATACGCTGTAAGAAAATACAATAAAAAAATAAACGAACTGGAGAATTACGATGAATAAATATAAAAAAAGATTGTTTGAAGAAGTTAATGAGGATGCTACGATTTATGAACTAACAAATGAAAAGCTTAAAAATACAGAAGAAAAGGCCTTAGACTTTATCTTTGATAGTATCTATTCTCTTTTCGAAGCCCTAAAGAATTTAAGGAAAGGATCTGCCTATTATTTAATCCTACATGGAG
>Ga0079226_10003585_pt1 | contig 11878 bp, 9 predicted proteins | sample Poulit2014_FD_76345 | JGI IMG/M metagenome (GOLD analysis project Ga0079226, IMG submission 76345) | Agricultural soil microbial communities from Georgia to study Nitrogen management - Poultry litter 2014 | ecosystem: Environmental > Terrestrial > Soil > Agricultural land | place: USA: Georgia... | reverse complement strand
GCTTTTGCTTTAGCTTTCGCTTCTTTCTTTGCTTTTTCCTTTGCTTCTATGTTTTCTAATACCTTTGTTAAATCTGTCCATATAGCACCTGTTGGACATACTTCAGCACATATACCACAAGCTTCACAATTTTTATAACATTCTTCATAATTTATTTTAGCTAAATTATTCTCCATTGTTATTGCATTGAAAGGACAATTTTTAACACATATACCACAGCCAATACAGCCTATAGAACAATTTTTCCTTACTACCTTTCCTGGATCATTGCTATAACATTTTATTACTGTTCTTTGTTCATAAGGTACCATTTCTATTATGTTTTTAGGACATATTTCTATACATTGTTTACAACCTGTACACTTTTCCTTATTAATTACTGCAATTCCATCAATTATATCAATAGCATCAAATTGACATACAGTTTGACAAGTTCCAAACCCTAAACAACCATAACTACATGCTTTACTTCCACCAGCAATTCGATTAGCTGCTCTACAATCTTTTATTCCTTCATATTTAAACTTCTCTTTTGCTTTACAGTCACTTCCTTGACATAGTACAGTAGCAATCATTTTTTCATCTGTTTCTGCGTTAACACCCATTATTTCTCCAACTTTATCTGATACTGGTTGTCCGCCTACACTACAGCTATTTACAGCCGCAGTACCTTTAGCTATAGCATTAGCTAAACCATCACATCCTGGAAAACCACATGCGCCACAATTTGCACCAGGAAGTACCTTTCTAATTTCTTCAACCTTTGGATCCACTTCTACTGCAAAGGCTTTTGAAGCCAATGATAGTATGATTCCAAATAATAGACCTAAGCCTCCTAAAACTGATACAGAATAAATTATAGTATTCATCAATATACCTCCTATACAAGCCCATTAAAGCCTAAGAAGGCTATAGACATAAGACCTGCTGTTATTAAAGCTATTGGAAAGCCTTCAAGAGCTTCTGGAACATCTGCAAGTTCTAATTTTTCCCTAATGCCAGCCATTAATATAAGGGCTAACCCAAAACCTATAGAGGCTCCTACTGCATTTACAATTGTCTGAATTAAATTATAACCTTCTTGTATATTTAAAATAGCTACTCCTAATACAGCACAATTTGTAGTAATAAGAGGTAAATAAACTCCTAAAGCTTGATATAAATTAGGACTTATCTTCTTCATAACCATTTCAACAAACTGAACTAATGCAGCTATGATTAAAATAAATACTATTGTTTGAAGGTATCCAAGTTTTAATGGATCTAGCACTGCTTTTTGAATTACATAAGTAATAATAGAAGATAATGTAACTACAAAGGTTACAGCTATACTCATACCAGTTGCAGTTTCAGTCTCATTCGATACTCCTAGGAACGGACATATCCCTAGGAAACGTGCTAGAACAAAATTGTTTACAAATATAGTACTAACTAGTATAGTAAATAAATTCATCTATGCTTCCCCCTTTACTTTGGAATCAGAAGCCGCCTTATTCATTCTCACTTTATTGAAAATTCCAATAAGAATACCTAACAATATAAAAGCTCCTGGTGGCATTATAAATATTAGTGCCGGTTGGAAAGCATCGCTAAATAATTTATAACCAAATATACTACCAGCCCCTATAATTTCCCTTAAGCTACCTAGTACAAGTAATGCTAGGGTATACCCTAATCCCATACCTAGTCCATCTACAATAGATGGCAATACTCCATTTTTTGACGCAAATGCCTCAGCCCTAGCTAATATAATACAGTTTACAACTATTAATGGAATGAATAACCCTAAAGCATTATATATATCTTGGGCATAAGCTTTTAAAAACATTTCTATTATTGTTACAAAAGTTGCAACAACAACTATATATGCAGGTATACGTATTTTATCTGGTATTACATTTCTAATTAAGGATATAACTAAATTAGAACCTACTAATACGAATATTACTGATAGTCCCATTGCTAAGCCGTTTACCGCAGTAGTAGTTACTGCCAGCACTGAGCACATACCTATAAGTTGAACAAATACAGGATTATCTTTTATTAAACCATTATAAAAAATCTCAGAAAGTTTCAATATTTACACCTCCGAATACTAATTACTTAGCAAAATTATCAACAAATATTTCTCTAGCAATATTTACACCCTGAGCAACAGCATCAGTAGTTATAGTTGCACTCGTAATTGCCAATACTTCATTTCCCCCAACGGGTTCACTATTTACTACAACTATTGATTCATCTACAGATTTATCATTAAATTTTTCTTGAAATTCAGGCTCTGTAGCCCTTGCTCCTAAACCCGGGGTTTCTGCATGATCTAAAACCTTCATACCTGTTATTTTACCTTCTAAAGATATTCCAGTCATTACTTCGATATCTCCACCAAATCCTAAAACTTCTGTTTTAATTACATATCCAATAGTTTCCCCACTACCATCTAACCCTTCGTAGATTTCTAATACCTCAGGATTTATTTTTTTAATCTTTTCAGTTTCTTCAATTAAAAGTTCAAAATCCTCAGCAACAGATAATGCTTCTTTTCTTGCACTATCATTGGCCAATTTATCTGCCTCAGCTATTTTGTCTGCTGTAACAAAGTTTGAAATTCCTAAAATTGTAGCTGATACTGCCGTAACAATTAATAATACTAAACCTAGTTTTAGGGTCTCGTTCATTTACTTCACCTCCCCAAATACTTTAGGTTTTGTAAGTTTCTCAATTAAGGGTGTAGCTACATTCATAAGCAATATTGAATAAGACACCCCTTCTGGATATCCACCTTTCACCCTTATTAGGGCTGTTAAAAATCCGGCCCCTATACCAAAAATAATTTGTCCTAATGGTGTTACTGGTGAAGATGAATAATCTGTAGCCATATAAAAAGCTCCTAGTATAAGTCCTCCAGATAATAAATGATAAGGTATATATTCACTTTCAACCCCAAATAATAATAGCATAATAAGAGTAGTTGCTATATAGGCAGTTGGTATTCTCCAATTTATAACTCCTCTAATTAGCAAATAAGCAGCACCAACTAATAGTAATAAAGCCGAAGTTTCTCCTAAACTTCCTCCTACATTTCCAATAAATACTTCTTTCAATTCAGGTAATGTACTTCCAGATTCAGCTACTGTTGCAGATGCAGCAGCATCTGAAAATCCATATTTAATAATAGATAGTGGTGTTGCTTCAGTAGCAGCATCTACGCCTGGTGATACAAAATCAGACATTATAGTTGGCCATGAAGTTAATAACATAGCTCTTGCAGCTAATGCTGGATTCATAAAATTTGAACCTAATCCACCAAAGAATTGCTTAACTATTATAATTGCAAAAGCTGAACCTACAACAGGTATCCACCATGGTGCTGTAGGTGGTAAATTAAAGGCTAATAGTATTCCAGTAATTACTGCACTTAAATCCTTTATTGCAATTGGTTTGCCAAAAACTTTCTGAATTAAGGCCTCAAATCCTACTGCTGATATAACAGAAATTAATATTAATTTGAAAGCATTCATTCCAAAAAAGTAAATACTTCCTATTATTGCTGGAACTAACGCTATAATAACATCTAGCATAATCCTTTGAACTGACTCTCCAGATCTTAAATGAGGAGATGAAGTTCCAATTAGACTTCCCTCTTTTAAAATCTCTTCTGCTTTTGTGGAAGTCATCGTTTTACTGCTATCCATAGATAATTCCTCCTATTCATTTCTATGATTTTTTTCTTTTTGCTATAATTTCACCTTTAGCCAATCTAATAGACTCTACTAAAGTCCTCTTCGAAGGGCAAATATATGAACATGCGCCACATTCTATACAATCTAATGCATGATATTCTTCAGCTTTATCAAATCTTCCTTTTAAGGTAAATTTATTGATATATAATGGTTGTAAATTAACAGGACATACTTCTAGACATTTTCCACATTTAATACAAGGCTGTTCCGGTTCAGGATTAGCATCCTCTTGAGTTAACACAAGAATTCCACTAGTTCCTTTAATTACTGGTACTTCATCTGTATACTGACTAATCCCCATCATAGGACCACCCATTATAATTTTTCCAGGTGCTTTAGCATATCCTCCACATTCCTCGATAATGTCCCTAAAGCTTGTACCAATTTTTACAATTAAGTTTTTAGGCTCTTTTATCCCCTTTCCCGTTACTGTAACAATTCTTTCATAAAGAGGTTTGCCTTTTCTTACAGCCTCACCTATAGCATTTGCAGTTCCATCATTACTTACTATTGCCCCTACATCCATAGGTAAGCCTCCAGAAGGAACTTCCCTATTTGTTATTGCATTTATAACTCTTTTTTCATCTCCTTGAGGATATTTTGCTTTTAAAGAAACAACTTTAATATCTTTTTCATTCTTACAAACTTCTCTTAATTTCTTGATAGCTTCCGGCTTATTATCCTCAATTCCTATAAAACCTTTTCCTACTCCTACAGCCTTCATAATCACCTTGAGGCCAAAAACTATAGCTTCTGGATTTTCAACCATTAGTCTATAATCTGATGTCAAGTAAGGCTCACATTCTGAACCATTAATAATAATAGTATCAATTTTTTTATCTTTAGGAGGAGATAATTTAACATAGGTTGGAAAACTAGCTCCACCCATTCCAGTAATCCCAGCATCTTTTATAATACTTAGTATTTCATCCTTTGTTAATTCATTTAAACTGTCATGAGGTTTTAGCGAAGGATCTACTTCATTTTTTCCATCTGCCTCTATAGTAATAGAATTTACTGTCATTCCCGTTGGTGACACATGAGATCCTATTTCTTTAACTGTACCTGATATACTAGCATGTACAGGTGCAGAAACAAAAGCCTCTGCCTGTCCTATTACTTGACCTACTTTTACTTTATCACCAACTTTAACTACAGGATCACAAGGGGCTCCTATATGTTGCTGTAAAGGTATAATAACTTTTTCAGGCGCCCTAGCTTTTTCTATAGGAAGATTTTCTGTAAACTCTTTAAAGCCGGGAACTTTGGTCCCTCCCTTAAAAGTTAAGTTTTCCAATTTCATACTTTCCACCTCTTTTTATTTATTATAATTTTATTTATATATAGATTATAGATTAAATATTAAATTTATTCATAGAAAAATACCCAATCACTTCACAGGACTAGGTACATATTTTTGATTATTTTTATTATACCACTAAATGATTATAATGTATATAAAATAACGTTAATTAATACTTTAACAAAGTATTGATGCCATTAATGGATATATGACATATTGCAAAATTTATTATACCACTTGTTATTTTATATACAATCACTGAGTGAAAGCGTCATCAATTAGGCCTTTCTACATTTCTATATTAAGTTGGAGGGGATCATTTGGATGTATTAAATTCGACAAACTTAATCCTAAAAGTCTTACTTTTTTTTCTAAGGAAAATTTATTAATTAAAATAGATTTACTAATTTCAAAGATTGTAGGATATTTATTTGTAGGAATACTTAAAGTTAAACTTCTGGTTTCAACTGAAAAATCTTCATATTTTACTTTTACTGTTATAGTTTTAGCTAAAGTACTATGATGATCCAGTTTGTGAGCTAGACTTAAAGAATATTCATCTAATTTGTTAACTAAAAAACCTATGTCATCTACATCATCTATGTAAGTTTCTTCTTCGCCAATAGATTTAGTCTTTATATCATTTTCAACAACCCTATTGTCAATACCTTTAGAAAAATCTGATAACTCCTTACCTCTCTTCCCGAACTTCCTAATTAATACATTCATATCATACCTTTGCATATCACCAATGGTATAGATTCCTAGCTTGTTCAATTCCCTTTCTGTCTTAGGCCCTACTCCCCATAATTTCCTTATAGGTAAAGGGACTAAGAAATTTACTGCTTCATTTTTTTTGACTATAGTAAGTCCATTAGGTTTTTCCACATCAGAAGCTAGTTTAGCTAAAAACTTGTTAAATGATATACCTATAGATACAGTAAGTCCTAATTCATTCTTTATTCTCTTTTTTATAGATTTAGATATAATATAAGGATTCTTTCCTGTTACATCTAAAAAAGCTTCATCTATTGATATAGGTTCTATAATTAAGCTATGCTCCTTAAGTATTTCATTTGCTTCTTTAGAAACTTCCTTATATCTTTTCATATTTACAGGAAGAAACACCCCCTTAGGACATAACTGTTTAGCCTTGGCCATAGACATAGCTGAATGAACACCATATTTTCTAGCCTCATAAGATGATGCAGAAACTACACCTCTACTACCAGAGCGTCCACCCACAATAATAGGCTTTCCTTTTAATAATGGATTATCTGCTTCTTCCACCGAAGCATAAAAAGCATCCATATCCACGTGAATAATTGATCTTTTAGTCATGATAACACCCTACTTAACTTATTAAAAAAACCATACAGCCTTGTATGATTTTGGTGCAGGAGAAGGGACTCGAACCCTCACAGGCTTAGCCTACTACCCCCTCAAGATAGCGTGTATGCCAATTCCACCACTCCTGCAGTTCATTATAATTGTATATTATATATTATAACTTATAATATATTTTTTTCAACTATTTTTTCTTTTGATACTCTTTTGGAATATACCAATTTTCGATATTATTATATACATTATTAAAATTTGGTTTTATATCACCTTGTATTTTATTGCTTGACAATATAGCCTTATTCCTAAAAAGTAAACTTATATAAGGTAGCTCATCTACAATTTCTTTTTCTAACTTTTCATAAGCCTTTTGTTTCTTATCACCAGGCATTGCACTAAAAGCATCTACTAATAAATTATCCATCTTTTTATTATTATATCTAATAAAGTTAGTTCCATTTTTAATTTGAGATGAGTGGAATGCAAAAGACAGCTCAGGAATACTAGATAATTCCCAACCTAATAAGGCTATATCAAAATCTCCTTTTGCTATTTTCTTTTCAAAACTTTCCCATTGTTCCTTTACCATTTCTTCTGTTAAATTATCAGGTACTGTATCTGAATAATCTTTTATAACTTCTATCCCTAGTTTTCTTAAATCTCCCGTTATCATATTAGCAGTTTTAAGTCTTAAAAGATTATAGGAATTTGTGGTTAACCTTAAAGTTAATTTATTCCCTTTTTCATCTTCACAGATTCCATCCCCATTTCTATCTTTCCAACCTGCCTTTTCCAATTCTTCTTTTGCTTTTGATAAATTGTATTGATATGTATTAGCATTATCTGAAGCTAACCATGAATTAGGATTTATAGGTACATCTATTTCAGTTCCATGATTTAAATAAACTTCTTCTATGATAGCTTGTCTATCAATTCCATAAGCTAAGGCCTTTCTAATGCCTTTATTCTTACCATCCTTAAAAGTTTCATTATTAAAATTAAACCCTAAAAATTCGTAATTATTAGAAACATATTCATTTATATTTACTCTTTGGCTTTCAGCATATTTCTCCCAATCTGTTCCCTTAGATAAAGTCATATCTACCTGATCTGTCTCAAAAGCTGTAAGCATCAATTCTTCATTTTCTAAAACTTTTCCTATTACTGTTTCTATATAAGTCTTACCTTTCCACCAGTTATCATTAGCCTCCAATGTGATACTTTTGAACTTTTCATAACTAATAAATTTATAAGGTCCAGTACCTATAGGTTTATAATTTTCTACTTTTAAAGCATTCTCGTATACCTTCTTTCCTTCTCCAGCTTTTGCAAAAACATGTTTAGGTATTATAGGAAAAATTAATGTTTCTACACAATTGCTATAATTTTTATCAAATGTAATCTCTAGGTTATTAGCGTCTATTATCTCAACATCTAATATGTTTTTTATATCCCCATTTAAACTGTTGTTAAAAATCTTTTTATAAGAATTCTCATTATCCGCATGTTTAATAGTATTTATAGTAAATAAAACATCCTCTGAAGTTAGTTTCTCTCCATCATGCCAATAAACGTCATCTCTCAATTTAATATCTACAACCTTACCACCATTTTTTATACTATAGTCCTCAGCTAGTATATTTTCAATATTAAATTTTTCATCTAATTCGAACATTCCCTCAAAAATTAATTTACTGAAGTAATGGTAGCTAATATTTTCACTTATTAACGGATTTAAAGTGCTTAGGACTGTTAATGGTAGAACTAATTCACCACCTTCCACAGGTTCATATTCTTTCTCTTTTTCAACAGCTTTTTCATCCTTCTTTGATACAGTGTTAGCCTTATTTAGTTCTTCATTACAACCAGTCATAGTAAATAATAAAGTAATTATTAAAAATAAAACTAAAACAAGCTTTTTATAACTCATGTATATCACCTTCCGTACAAAATCTATATTATCCATTCTGAAAAATATATTGTTTTATTACTTTTTTAAAATTATTTATCAACATAATAAATTGAAAATCTGCGCTATCACTATCGTCAATATTATCTTTATATATCTTTTCATACATTTCACAGTTCTTTATGACTTTTTTTACATACTCCGCCGTTTCTTTAAAGGGTATTTCTTTTAAATTCTTTCCATCATCACTATACTTCTTATCAGAAAGCCATTTATTTACATTACCACTTCCTCCATTATAGGCGGCCAATATTACCTCCAAATTATTGTCATATTCTTTTGTCAATACACTTAAATACCAACATCCTATCTTAATATTTGTCTCTGGCTCATACAAAGATTCTAATGTAAAATTTGTAAGGTTAAGTTCTTTAGCTGCCCATTCAGCAGTTATAGGAGATATCTGCATAAGTCCCCTAGCATCTTTTGAGGACTTGGCATTTACATCAAAATTACTTTCTACATTTATTATGGATGCAATTAAATATGGATCAATATCATATTCTTTAGAATATTTATTAATATAGTCTTTATAACCTATAGGATATTTAGTTTTTATAATTAAATTTGCAGAAATTATTATAGTCAGTATAATAACAACACAAGTAAATACTAACCTTAATCTTCTTTTTAATCTTCTTGCCAAACTAACCCCTCCATGCCTATATTAATGGGTTTACCAGTTTTCTTACTTGGTCATATAAACAATTTACATTTTTACTATTATCTATTATTCTATCTGCATACTTTTTCTTTAATTTTATAGGCATTTGTGCACTTATCCTTATTTCGCTTTCTTCTAGGGATAAACTATCCCTTTTCATAAGCCGCTTTATTTGCTCCTTTTCCTCCAAATATATTAACCATATTTCGTGAAAATATAAACCACATTCATTAAAACTATCAATATTTTCAATTAATAATGGTATGTCAATAAATAAAATATTATTATTTTTGCAATATAAGTTTATCTTCTTATTAATTACATTTATTACCTGAGGATGCACAATGGAATTTAGTTTAATCCTCTTAGTTTTATCATTAAATATTATTTCCCCAAGTTTTTTCCTATCTATACCACCATCTTTTTTTAAAATATCGACTCCAAAGTACTCTACAATTTCTTCATATGCAACTTTACCTTTTTCCACAACTTCCCTAGCAATTTTATCAGCATCAATTACTTCATAACCAAGCTCTATTAAATATTTAGTTACTGTACTCTTACCTGTAGCTATACCACCAGTTATTCCAATTATTTTGCATTTACTTTGTATCATACCAACTTTCCCCCATCTGCATATCTACTTCTAAAGGTACATTTAGTTTTACACAGTTTTCCATAATATTTTCCATTATCTTTTCTACCTCTTTAGCTTCATCTTTATGGGCTTCAATTATTAATTCGTCATGTACTTGGAGAATTAGTTTTGATTTCATATTTTTTCTTTCCAACTCATTATATATTTCCACCATAGCAACCTTTATAATATCTGCTGCACTTCCTTGTATTGGTGTATTTAATGCCACTCTTTCGCCAAAGGATCTAACAGCATAATTTCTAGACTTTAATTCTGGTAAATATCTTCTACGTTTTAAAATAGTATCTACATAGCCTTGTTTTTTTCCTAATTCGACTATACTATCCATGTATGTTTTTACCCCAGCATAATTTTCCAAATATTTATCTATATAATTTTTTGCTTCTTTCCGAGATATATCTAAGTCCCTAGATAACCCATAATCACTTATTCCATAAACTATACCAAAATTGACAGCTTTTGCTCTATTTCTAAGAAGAGGTGTTACTTCTTCCTTTGGTACTTCAAAAACTTCACTAGCAGTTTTTAAATGTATATCCTCACTTTCATAAAAAGCTTCTTGCAGCTTTTCATCCTCTGTTATATGAGCTAATACTCTAAGCTCTATTTGAGAATAATCTCCATCTATAAGTATATAGTCTTCACTTTGAGTCACAAAAGCTTTCCTTATTTTCCTTCCTTCTTCAGTTTTAATAGGTATATTTTGTAGATTTGGTTCTGTACTACTTATTCTTCCTGTATTAGTAACAGTCTGATTAAAGCTAGAGTGTATTCTCTTTGTCTCTTTATCTATCAAATCCATTAACCCATCTACATAGGTAGATTTTAACTTAACAATTTGTCTATACTCTAGAATTTTTTCAATGATAGGATGTTTTCCCTTTAATTTATCTAAAACTTCTGCATTTGTTGAATATCCAGTTTTAGTCTTTTTTATGACTGGTAAGTCTAGCCTATCAAACAAGATTTCCCCTAATTGCTTAGGAGAATTTATGTTAAATTCTTCTCCCGACAAAGTATAAATCTCTTCTGTTAATTTGTCAATTTTTTTATTAAATTCTTCCTTTAATTCTTCTAATACATTAATATTTATCTTAAATCCTACATATTCCATATTAGCCAATACCTTTATCAATGGAAGTTCAATATTATAAAAAAGTTCTTCCATTCCCTGACTGGCAATTAATCCCTTAATAGGATTTTCCAACATAAACACCATATCAATTAATATCGAAAAATAATTTGCTCTCTCTTGAACCTTTAGATCTTTATAGCTTTTTTTCTTTCTGCCTTTCCCTAAAAGTTCTTCCTCATTTCTAATATTAATATTTAAATGTTCCCGACTTAATTCATCAATATCATAATTAGATTGAGCTGGATTTAATAAATATTGACCTATCATACTGTCAAAGGTTATATTTTTTATATCTATACCTACTCTAAATAGGCCTACAATATCTCCTTTTAGTCTATGACCTATCTTTTCTATAGACTCATCTTCAAAAATAGGTTTAAAAGTAGTTATAAAAGCATCTTTAGATTTTGAATTCTCTTCAAAATCAATATAATATGCATTCTTATCCTTTACTTTTATTATAGCTCCTAATATTTCATCCTTAACAAAATCTTCATATTTAAAAATTAATTTAAAAGCGAATTTTTTACTGTTTTTAATTTCTTCTACAATCTCTTCAAAGCTTTCTTCAGTTATTATTTCAAATTCTGGCTCATAAGTAGACTCTGATTCTATATTAACTTTGTCATGAGGCAGCTGTTCTAATAATCTCCTAAGTTCAAATTTTTCATATAGTTTTATTAATTCATCCCAATTAGGCTCTTCAACTTTTAAATCCTTTATAGTCAGATCTAGGGGTATATTTGTTATTATTTCTGATAATTTCTTACTTAAAAAAGCCGTTTGTTTATGTTCAATTAAAGATTCTTTTCTCTTTTTTCCTGTAACCTTATCTATATTTTCATAAACTCCTTCCATAGAGTTAAATTCTTTTAATAATTTAAGACCCGTCTTTTCACCTATTCCAGGAACACCAGGTATATTATCTGATTGGTCCCCCATTAATCCTTTTAAATCAATAAATTGCTTAGGAGTAATACCATAGGTTTCTATAAACTTTTTCTCATCATATTCTTCCAATTGAGTAATTCCTTTTTTAGTAATTAGCACTTTTGTATTATC
>Ga0079226_10003584_pt1 | contig 11880 bp, 12 predicted proteins | sample Poulit2014_FD_76345 | JGI IMG/M metagenome (GOLD analysis project Ga0079226, IMG submission 76345) | Agricultural soil microbial communities from Georgia to study Nitrogen management - Poultry litter 2014 | ecosystem: Environmental > Terrestrial > Soil > Agricultural land | place: USA: Georgia... | reverse complement strand
CTGCGCACCGTCCAGCACGATGCCCGGACCCTGGTCGACGGCGTGCTGGACTGAGTTCAGAGCAGTCCGGCGGGCCGCTTTGAACTCAGCCCTGGTAGTCCTGGTTCTGCGGGGGCAGGGCGGCGACGGCGGGATGGTCGCGTTCGGTGTTGCCGAGCTTCGCCGCACCGCCGGGTGAGCCGAGTTCGTCGAAGAACTCGACGTTGTAGCTGTAATATTCTTCCCACTCATCGGGGACATCGTCTTCGTAGAAGATCGCTTCGACCGGGCACACCGGTTCGCAGGCTCCGCAGTCGATGCATTCGTCGGGGTGGATGTAGAGGCTGCGCGCGCCCTCGTAGATGCAGTCGACCGGGCATTCGTCGACACAGGCCTTGTCCTTGACATCCACGCACGGCTGCGCGATCACATACGTCATGCGTTCTACCGCCTTTCTTCAAGTCACGCGAAGCCTTTGACGCGCTCCGCGTTCCTCACACCGGTTTCCCGGGTCTGGTCCCACCATAGTGAAATTCGGACCGGGGGCATATGATCCCGATCATGCTCGCAGGCCGCGGTCGAGGACACCGGGGTGTCAGTTCGTGGCGATCTCGCGCAGCAGGCTCGGATCGACGATCGCTGTCCACTGCCGTCCGAAATCGACGGCTCCTGCCGCGCGCAGTCGCCCCAGCGCACGACTGGCGGATTCGGGAGTGATCCGGGCGATGGCCCCGAGGTCGGCCCGGCTGAGGGGAACGGACAGCTCGATTCTGCCCTCGTCGACTCGCCCCAGCTTCTCCGACAGGCTCAGCAGCACGGCGGCCACCCGCCGATCCGCGCTGCCGACGGTCAGCTGTTCGAGCGCCCGGTAGGACTGTTCGAGCCGCTCGGCGAGTTCGTCGAATGCCGCCATTGCGACCTTCGGATGCCTCTCCAGGACGCTGCGCACGACACGGACAGGAAGACCGATCACGCACGAATCGACCATGGCCACAGCGGTCTCACCACAGTGTTCGATACGTGTCAGCGTCCCGAAGCTCTCGCCCGGGCCGAGGACCGAGACGACGGCATTGTCACCTCGCGGTGACGGGCGCAGCAGCTTCACCGCCCCCGAGGCGACCACGAACAGTGATCCGGCACGGTCCCCGGCCCGATAGATCCGCTCTCCTGCGACGTAGCCGGGAGCACTGACCCGCCCTTCGAGCGTGAGGAGTTCGTCGGCAGGCAGTGATGCGAACAGGCGCGCATGGGTCAGCGCCTCGAGGCGAACCGTGTGTCGGCAGGCGTCGGGGGCCGCCGAACACGGAGACAGCGGAAGTGAGAGGTGTTGTGGCACGGTCTTTCCATCCTCTCACTGCCGAACGGACTCTGCCATCGAAACGACGGACGAGGCACTCCCCACACTACTCCGTCCTCTTCGGGCCGGTCCGGGTCACGATCGCATATCGCTGCGTCAACGGAATTGCCGAAAACAGCGCCGGCTCCCAATCTCCCCAGCGCCTGGGGCACTGCCGGTCAGGCGTCGCCATCACCGAGTCCGCAGGAAGGATCGACTGGTCCCGGCTGTTCACGTGCCTGCCTAAGACCACCGCTGCCACACGATCGCAATGCTCCTGTCGCCTGGCTGTGACCTACTCCGATTCTCCGCTCAGTCCCCGTTGTCGCACCCTCAGATTCGACGACGATACTGATCTGCGTCAATCGACATGCCACCTTGCGGTGGCAGCAGAGACGACGAAGGGAGCGACCCGATGAAGTCCACCATCCGCAACCGCGCCACCGCCTTGGGCCTCGCCACCGTCACCGGGCTGGCCGGCATCGCATTCGCCGGCGGCCCGGCCCTGGCCGACAGCGCCGGCCTCGCCGGCTCGACATCGCAGACGGCCGTGGCGGATGCCGCCACTCGGTCCGTGCACTTCCCGACCGACCCGACGACCTACGCGGACGAACTCGTCCGCGCCTGGGGCAACGGCAACACCGACCGCGTCGAGGCCTTCGCATCCCCCGGGGTCGTCGACGAGCTTGCGGCCCACAGCGATGACAATGTCACCCATTGGGATCGCACGCGCACCGAAGGAGCCGCCGGCACGACCTACGTGAACTATGTGAACACCGTGACCGGCGAGACGATGGCTCTCGGCCTGCCCACCGAAGCTGTGCACAACGGCGGCGAATGGGGCGAACCCCACGCGGTCCACAGCATCGAATTCCAAGTCTGACGCCGCCTCGGCGAGGCGTTTGGGCAGGCCGCGACGGCACGCCACGCGGCATAGCCGCTGACGGTCGGCCGCCTCGGCGAAGGGCCTGTGAATGACTGCGGCCCCGCACCGGTCGCCATCGGTGCGGGGCCGCAGTCTGCATCGACGCTTACAGGTGCGCCTCGGGAGCGTTCTGCACGCCGCGGATGAAGGCCTGCTGATTGCGCGCAGGTGGAAGTCGCCTTCCTTGAACTGCTTGCGCTCACGCACGAACGTCAGCGCGTCATCACCATCCAGCACGTTCTCGCCCTTGGTGAAGGTATAGCCCTTCTGCTCGTCGGGTCAGACGTCGTTAAGGTGCACCGACTTAGTTTCCTTAAATAAGAACCCTGTAATCAGGGTGACAACGCACAAGGCCATTACATAGACGTAAAAGACCCACGGAACCCCAAGATTTACGAACAACTGGTTGAGGTACGGCGCGGTCCCTCCAAATACCGCAACTGACAACGAATAGGAAAATCCGATGCCGCGGCTTCGCACCTTTGTAGAATAATTCTCGGCGTTCAAAGCTGGCACCATCCCTTGGGCCATAGCCCAAATGATGAGTGAAGCCGCAACTGTAATAGCCAAAGTCCACGGACGATCGTCGACGAAAAGCGCAAATGGTATCGTCGTAACCAGCCCCAGAACTGCGAACGCGAACACCATGGGCTTTCGACCAATCCGATCCGACAAAGCTCCCATAAAGGGCAACGCGATCAGACTGGCAAGCTGGCCAATTGAAGCAGCCCAGTAGGCAGCGCTGGTCCCCATACCCTGACTGCTAATGGCATATGTCGACATGTAAGACATCCACACGTAGTTTACGCAGGTGACGCCCGAGGTGAAGGCGATCATACGTATGACAGCGATAATCAGTTTCCGCCGCTCGGCGGGGTTCGTCACGACTGTCTCGTCTTTTGCTTTGGCTTCGTCGAATACATCGCTCTCCGTCATGGATCTACGCATCCAAAGCACAACTACCGCCAGCAATCCGCCAAGCAGGAACGGCACTCGCCATCCCCAAGCTTCCATAGCATCATCGCCGAATACTGTAGCCAACAATGCACTTATAACGAACGCGAGGATGCTCCCACCAATGATCGCGACTCCCGAAGCCGAGCCCCACAAACCGCGACGCCCCATGGGAGCGATCTCTGCCAGGTACGTAGTAGAAGTTGCTGACTCACCGCCATGCGCAAACCCCTGGATGCATCTGAACAACAGCAAAAGCCCCGACGCCCATCCGCCAATTGCGGCATAAGTCGGCAGAAGCCCTATCGCCAGGCAGCTCCCAGCCATGATCAACATGGTAATGAGAAGAACGGCTTTACGTCCGATCCTGTCGCCCACGAAGCCGAAGAATACCCCGCCAAGTGGCCTAGCGAGGAAACCCACCGCAAATACACCAAGTGTGGCTAGCAGAGCGGAGGCTGGGTCAGTTGGGCTGAACAAGACCAACGCGATGAATGGTGAGAGCACAGCGTACGTGCTGAATTCGTACCATTCCAAGAGATTCCCGACCGAGGCGGAAGCCAGAGAGCGACGACGGCTTGCGAGCGTCAGGCCAACGCCCATGCTACCCTCTCGATCTGCAAGTTTCTGCAGTGATGTATCACCATTGATATCGGAATATGACACGGTAGTGACCTTTCTGATGATCCACTATAGATGGAAGGAAGCTGAATGTTTTATCTTGTTCGGAAACGTTGGACTATAATCCCGACACGGAAATTAGGACTTTTGAGGAAAGCTCGGGTTCTGCAGCCAGGGAAAACCCTTTAAGTCCTTCCCTTATTGGGAGTACATGACTGATGACTGCTTCAGCTTCGTGATGCGACGCAAGCACGCTAATCGCTTCGTCCAGCTCAACATCGAACCTCCACGAACCCTTGATGATCACTTCTTTCGAGATGATCTCTGCATATGGCAGACTGATGTCGCCAGTCGGCAGAATTCCGAGTTGCACTACAGTGCCTCCCTTCTTTACCGACGACAACGCCTGTGCCGCTGCTGCGGGTGCCCCCGAAGCTTCAATGACGATGTCTGCGAGGCCGTTCAGGCTGGTGGCACCGATATTGACTACCCGATCTGCACCCATGTGCGTTGCCTTTGTCAGCGCGTGATCATAGAAGTCTGTCGCTGTAACAAATTCCGCACCCTTGTGTTTCGCTGCAAGGACTGTGAGCAGCCCAACGGGCCCAGCGCCCATGACGAGGACAGACTTACCTTCAATGGTTCCGGCCAGACTCACCCCGTGTAAGGCGACCGCCAGTGGTTCCGCCAACGCTGCACGCCTCAAATCGAGAGAATCTGGGATCGCCCTCAATTGATGCGGATATACTGCCAGCTCGTCAGTAAGTCCGCCTTGGAGATGCGGGGAAGTCGAAGCGCTTCCCAAGTAACCACCTTCGACTAGAAGATTCTCTCCGCTGGAGATCGTCGCACCAGCGGGTGGACAAACCGGAGAAGGATGAACCACGACTTTGGCCCCAACAGGGAGCTCACAGGCAGCCCTGCTCCCTATCTGAACGATCGTTCCCGAAATCTCGTGGCCAAGCGTCAGCGGTTCTTCGATCAGATAGTCACCATTTCGCCGATCAATCGCGTAGTGGAGATCCGACCCACAGATTCCCACGTGGCTCACTTTAACCATGACCTTGTCTTCGGACAGCTCTAGTGGCAAGGCTTTTGTGACCGCAAGTCCGTCACTGGGAGAGACTTGAATCTTTAATTTCTGATTTGTCATTTCACTGTCCTTGCCCGTTGACCGGCACTATGCCCGGCGATGCGGGCTCGGCTGATTCTGGAAGCGGGAACTGTACACTCATGCCACCATCCGCTTTGACCACAGTTCCGGTGACGAAGCTAGAACGCTCCGACGCAAGAAATTCGATCACTTCGCCAATCTCGCTCGGATAGGCAAAACGATTCATCGGAGTCCTCTTCTCCACTGGAAGTGGATTCAGAAAACCACGCTCTATCAACGACGCAATAGCGGGAGTCTTTACCCACGCTGGCGCAACGGCATTTGCCCTGATCCCGTCCTCGGCCCATTCGACGGCAAGTGTTCTCATCACGGCTTCCACGCCCGCCTTTGCCGCGTTGTAGCCGAGGCGGCCTGCTAGCCCCAATGACGCGCCCATCGACGAAATCCCGACAATACTGCCCCTCGTATCTTTTAGAAACGGATAGGCGGCACGTGCTACTCGAATCGTTCCCAGCAGATGTACATCCAGAAGCCATTCCAATTCTTCGTCACTGACGGACTCTGATGCCGCAGGCTTGAGCACGCCGGCCAGAGGTATTGCAGCATCCAACCGCCCGAGCTCGCGAGCACCGTGCGCTACAGCATCGTCAACCGCATTGCGCGCACGAACGTCTACAGTCAGCGCCAGGTGCCCGTCTCCGTCGAGTTGCGCGATCGACTCTTCGACCGCGTCTGAGCTGAGGTCAGCACCTATGACTCGCCACCCGCGCATAGCAAACACCCTCGCTGCTGCGAGTCCAATCCCGCTTGCTGAACCGCTGATGAAAACCACCGGAGAATCATGAATCGTCTTGTTCGCCATCCCACTCCTAACTGCGATGTCTCGGAGGCGACACCTGAACTCTGGTGATCATTCAGCTTCAATCGCCTTCTCACAGATTATCGTTCTCTAGAGATCATGTCTATAGACTGATAACTAATTTTACGAATGCGAATGCTGACAGGAGTGTAGGTCGTGCAGGAGGAAGATTGCGGGCAAGAAGCACTAACCACTGATCCACCGATTTGCTTGACGCGACGGGACAGAGCCGGGCTCGAGAATGAACGCGGCACGAGAGCAGGAGGTAGTATCCAGGTCTCTCACCGGCCTCTTCCACAAACGTGTCCACCGAGGTCTTCTCCGGACCGAGTGGCATCCTGCTCGAGCAAGAAGCGGATCGATCAGGGCGATGATCGTGTGGCTGGGCTTAGAGTTGCTAGCCATAGTAGTGCGAGAACCGTCGTTTACGGCCATGCTCTCGGTAGGTGGAGGGCCAGTTTCCTGACCCCGTGAACAAAACCCGGGAGGGAATGCCGATGATGCGTGTGCGCAGCGTGTGAGCTCGCACTGTGCTATCCCTCCATAATTGAGTCAGGCAGCAGTCCGCAGCAGGTTGTGAGTATTTGAAGCTTTGGGGACCACACGGTCGTGCGCCCGGGGGCCACTGGTATTGCCCCTGGGAACCAGCAGTGGCGGATGCCGGGCCGCTTGCCACAGCCGACACCGTTTCGTTCGTTCCTTGGGGCCTTCTTGCCGCTGCACTCACGCTGGCTCGGCGTCAATCCGTTGACGTTGACCTCAGGGCAGGCTACTAACAAGGATCAGTACCGGTGCAGATCGCTCCCGGGAGTCGCAAACGCATCCACCTGCCACCGCTGAGCCGGCAACTCCACGGCGGCTTGCATCACCGTTGCGGCCTTGCGGTCGCTTCTTGAGGGCTTTCGAGAGGTAACCGTCACCGTCCGCGGGTCACGCTCCACTGAGGTGGTATTGCGCATAAATCATGGCTGCAGGTGGCTTTGTTCGTCGGAGCCTCTATCACGAAAGTCTGTCGGAGCGAACCGCAACGTCGTGGTCTCCGCACACGCCATAGATAGCCCCGACGTCCACGATCACGCGACTATGCCACTGCCTCGAACTCACGATTGACAGACCCCAACATGACGGATATTCAGGTTGTGCGTTATTGTTGCCAGGCCCATCCAGGCGGCGTGGGCGTTGAACACTCCGGAGGGATATGCGGCAGAGCACCGTATCGCAGTTCCGCGTTGATCTGCACGATGATGGGGTATCTGCCGTGCATGTGATTAGCAGCGACAGTGTCGAAACGTTCTCGTTTGACGGTGGAGCGGCCCCTCCCGCTTGCGGGGAAAGAACGCGTGGTAACGGTACAAGTCGAACAACGGATCTTGCCCGGTGGATCCCTTGGTCTCGGTGAATTCAAAGGTGCAGCGGACCCTCAAGCGGCGGGGGCGTGCAGGGCCTTCTTTTTCGAGGTGAACGCAGTAAACGGGACCTCGGCGACTTCAGGTTTGCCGATCCGAGTCTGAGAATTTTCGTCGTAGATCACATCCGGGTACTCGATACCCGCCCATGCGTCGTCTCCGATCATTGCGATCGCCATTTTGACCTTCTTGTCCATGCACACTGTGATCGACACTTGAGCCCCAGCACCCCGAGCAGCTTTAGCCACGGTGGATGAGTAGTCCGCCGAACGGAGATGTTCATGTCATTGACCGAATCAGCCAGCATTTCCCGCGATAAGTCTGCCCAGTTTCATTGTAGTGTTCGCATACTAATCTGCTCCGATGGTGATCACGATCAGACGGTCGTCGGCGAGGTCTGGCAAGACTGCTTTATGGGCCAGGCCCACAATCGGTACCAGCCCTGTGGTGACAGCGAGGCTCTCATCACCGAAGGAGTGGGGACACAGTCGCGGGCGTGTGGTTGAACAGCACCTGAGAGGTACCCCTTCTTGAATCGAAATGTTGACTTCGGACATCATCATAATCCCAGTTCAGAAGGTGCAATTCCATTTCACACGCGGCTTGTGGAACAGCTACCCGCATCGATGGATCAAGCCCGACCCAGGCGTGTGCGATTGGAGACACAGTGAGAGTCAACTACGAGCGATTCAACCGCTCTATCGTGGAATCAGCTGCCTCTTTGAGCTTTTCTGCGATCTGAGCAACGCGAGGCATCACCAACGATCGGACGCCCGATAGTGAAAGTGCGCCCAGCGCACCGAGCGAGTTATCAGTAATAGCGACCCCGACTGCAGCGACGCCTGCTGTGACGTCTCCGTCAGAGATGCTGAACTCCCGTTCACGAGTCCGCCGCACCTCTTCAGAGAGTTCAGCAACAGTAGTCATTGTGACACCGGTCAGAGGAACGAATGGTTCCTGCGCCAATGCGCCTTCCAGCTTGTGAGGATTCGCGGCCAGCAACGCCAAAGACGCCGCGCCAGCGTGCAACGGCAGCGTACCGCCAGGCCGAAGCTCCGGTAATCCAATCGTTCCGCTCTGGCTCCAGTCCAAGCAGAGCGCATTGCCATCCTGCATCGTGCACAGGTAGCTGGTGTGACCCGACCACTCCCTAAGCTCACTCAACGAGGTCCTAGCTGCCCGCACCAATTCGATTGAACTCTGCGCGGCTCTGCCGAGTCTGAGCATCCTGGTCCCCAACTCAACTGTCCCGTCGAGCCTGTCAGAAAGCATTCCTGTCGTTTTGAGGGCTTCGATCAGTCGATACACCTTCGGGCGCGGAATACCCGTACTTTCGGCAATACCTGAGGCTGACATCGCACCATGATGCAACACAGCCGCAAGGACTTCGTTGGCATTCGAAAGTACTGGGCTAGAATGTTTACTCATTGAGAACTGCCAATTCCGGCGGCCAAGCCCTGTCCCAGCCCATTGCCCATGATGCCTGTGCCGCCGCCTCTCGCACCGCAGTTTCAATTTGTTCTCGTTGCGACAACAGCCTCTCAGCGCTTCCACTAACTGATATTGCGGCTGCGACGTCGCCTTCAAAATTAAAGACAGCGCCAGCGCAGGCCGCAATACCCGGCGTAACGTCCTCTTCGGACCATGCAACGCCATTCTCCCGAATCCGAGTGACCCGGTCGGCCATCCTAGCCGTCTCGCTCGCTGTCATTCTGAGTTCTGCCTGCAATCGATGGCGAACTTCCGATGACGAAAAAGCCATAAGCACCAACGACCCGCCACCTCGATTGAGCGGCAACGATCCTCCCAACCGCATTGCGAGTGAGCGAACAGAAGTTCCTTCCAGGCGCTCAATGCAAACAGCTTGAGACTCCGACCTAACTATCAAATAGGTCGTCTCGCCGGAAAGTTCATTCAAGCGTTCCAATGAAGGAGCGCAGACACGACGAATGTCCAAACGCAGATCTACCTCTGAAGCCATCCGCACGAAGCTCAGACCCAAACGATACGACCCTCGACTGGTTCCCAGATTGACCCAGCCAATGGTCGTAAGCGTCGCCAGCAATCTGTAAAGACTACTGGTCGGCTCGTCACAGACTTCTGCAAGTTCCGCGACCGTCAGTTCGCCGTTTTGCTCCAACGCACGAAGCACTCGATCAGCTTTCGCCAGAATACTCAGACCAGGCTGGTGCGGCGCCCCGTGATCGTCAGGCGGTACCAGCTGTTCGGGCATGAGTCTCCGTCCTCCTTTTTGGTTCAGACAAATTCTGACGAATCGCTAGAGACACCATTAATACTACGAAGCGTAACCTACTGACGAGCCGACGCAAACGACTAAGGCTGAGTCCCTCGGGCGGAGCAAGACCGAGAAATTGCCTACTTGGAATGCTCCGCCTCGACGAGATTTACCAGCCCTGTTGCATCTAGCCCGTAGTGACGGTACAAGTGAGTCGGAGGCCCGATAAGACTATATTCGTCCTTGATTCCGTGCCGTATCAGTCGCGCTTTCCCGGGCGATTCGGCCATCACTTCGGCAACCGCCGCTCCGAGTCCACCGAGGATATTGTGCTCCTCAGCCACTATGACGAGCGAAGAACGTGCCGCCGCTTCACGGACAATGTCTTCATCGAGAGGCTTTACGGTCGGCATGTCAATGACACCTACGGAAATTCCCTTCTCAGCGAGCTCATCAGCAGCGTCCAGCGACGGCTTCACAAGTGATCCGCAAGCAATCAATGTAACGTCGGTTCCCTGGCTGTGCTCGATCCCCACTCCAAACTGAAAGTTGACCCCGTCAGGGTAGACGGGGGCGTCTCGCCCGCGACCAATTCTGAAATAGATCGGCTCGGGCCAATCAATAGATGCGCGGATAGCAGAACGCAGCTGCGATCCGTCTGAAGGCGATACGACGGTCAGTCCTGCGATCGCTCGCATCGTAGAAATGTCTTCCGTCGCATGGTGGCTAGTTCCATAGAATCCCAGCGAGATCCCCGTGTGATGACCGATCATACGAACGGGAAGTCTGGTATACGCCACGTCCATCCGAATCTGCTCGACGCAGAGCAAACCCAAAAATGAGGCAAAGGTGGCCACAAACGGTGTGACACCTGATGTCGCCATCCCCGCGGCCGCCGAAATCATATGTTGCTCAGAAATGCCGAACTGAACAAACTTGTCCGGATAGTACTCTTCGAACAACGAGAGCCCATTCGAATATTTCAAATCAGCAGTTCCTGCAACGACCGGATGCCCCTCTTCGACCAAATCGATAAGCCCCAGTGACAGATGGTCCAGACCCGGGTTCAATGCGTTTAGCGAGCGGTATTGCCAGGATGCCGGTTCAAGTGTGTCAGTCATTTCGCGACCTGCCCTTTTCGAATTTCCTCTATAGCCTTCTTGCTGTCGCTGGGAGTGAGATAACCCAAATGCCACCCCGGTTCGCTCTCCATATAGGTAACGCCACGTCCCTTTACGGTGTCAGCAATTACGCAGACGGGGGCTCCCGAGCGTTCACGATGTTTCAGATACCTCAAGAGCTCGTTTAGTGCCATGACATCGTGACCATCGACAGTTTCCACGTCCCATCCGAAAGAACGCCATTTGTCGGCGAGCGGCTCGATGCCCATCACTTCGTCAACTTCACCATCAAGCTGGTAACCGTTCCGATCGACAATGGCAATGAGGCGATCCAATTTGTGATGAGCCGCCGACATTGCCGCTTCCCAAACTTGACCTTCCTGCATTTCGCCATCACCGAGCATCGCAAAGACCGTGAAGTCTTTTCCTGTCAGCTGCCCGGCCAACGCCATACCCGCACCATTCGACAGAGCGTGCCCGATCGAGCCGGAGCTGAAATCAACACCGGGTACCCTCGTCATATCTGGGTGATCACCGAAGGGACTGCCCAGGCGCGCGTATGTATCCAGCTCCTCTGCATCGAAATAGCCGAGATCGGCGAGTATCGGGAAGATCCCCACAGCTGCGTGACCTTTTCCGATCACGAACCGGTCCCGATCCGGATGGTTAGGAAATCCCGGGGCAATCCTCATCACCGAGTAGTACAGCACCGACAGAGCCTCAGCTGCAGAGAACACCGAGCTGTAGTGCCCAGTCTTCGCGATCTCAATCAACCTAACCGTCTCTGTCCGTATGAACATCGCCTTGTTCTGCAGATATGTCTCCAACTCTGCAGGCCCCATACCTACCGAGTCGCGCCCCGACCCAGGGAACATAGCCGCTCCTCCGCGCTCGGTGCCTGCCTCATGAAGATCAGGCTGCTGATCGACTGTCATCTCGTCCTCCATACTGCCAATCGTTCGGCTCCAATTCAGATTATCAGTTTATGGACTCAGTATCTACCTTTCAATAATTCTTTTACGTCTTCGATGCGACACCCAGATAAGAGCAGCTTTCCTGGCCACGCATACGAAAGTCCCGCTACAGGAAATCCTGAGCAGGGTTTTCGAGACTTGATCGATGACTTAGGTCGGCCGCCTCGGCGAAGGGCCTGTGAATGACTGCGGCCCCGCACCGGTCGCCATCGGTGCGGGGCCGCAGTCTCAGTCGACGCTTACAGGTGCGCTTCGGGAGCGTTCTGCACGTAGTCGTCGACGGTGTCGTTCTTGAACGCGTCCTGGACCTTCTTCAGCTCCTCCTCGTCGACATTGACGATCGACTGACCGTCCG
>Ga0079226_10003583_pt1 | contig 11881 bp, 10 predicted proteins | sample Poulit2014_FD_76345 | JGI IMG/M metagenome (GOLD analysis project Ga0079226, IMG submission 76345) | Agricultural soil microbial communities from Georgia to study Nitrogen management - Poultry litter 2014 | ecosystem: Environmental > Terrestrial > Soil > Agricultural land | place: USA: Georgia... | reverse complement strand
GAGGTCATTCTAGGACAGACGCTAGAAAGTATCGAAGTCGAGAAGAAGAAAAGGATTGGAAAAAGAACCGTGATCCTATCGAAGCATTTAGAATTGAGCTTATCAATGAAGGTGTGCTAACAGAAGAAAAGTATAGCGAAATAGACAAACAAGTACAAAAAGAACTAGATGAAGCTATCAAATTTGCTGAAGAAAGTCCTGAACCTAGTTTAGATACATTGACAATGGATATTTTCGCTTAAAAGAGAAAGGAGAAAAACAATGCAAAATATAACATATGCAGGTGCATTAAAAGATGCAATGAGTCAGCGAATGCGAAAAGACAGCGACGTTTTTTTGCTGGGAGAAGATATCGGAATTTATGGAGGCGCGTTTGGTGTAACTAATGGTATGATTGACGAATTTGGGTCAGAAAGAATTCGTATTACGCCTATTTCAGAAGCAGCTATTAGCGGATGTACCGTTGGCGCTGCAATGATGGGAATGCGTCCAGTGCTTGAACTACAATTTTCTGATTTTGTGATGATTGCTATGGATAATATCGTCAACCAAGCAGCTAAAATGCGATATATGTTTGGTGGTAAAGCCCAAGTTCCGGCTGTTATTCGTCTGCCTGCTGGTTCTGGAGCCGGTTTTGCAGCTCAGCACTCTCAAAGTCTTGAAGCATGGATGGCACATGTACCAGGTTTAACGCTTGTTCAGCCAGCCAATGCCTATGATGCAAAAGGACTGATGAAGTCAGCCATCGAATATAATAATCCTGTTTTGTTTTATGAACATAAATTGCTTTACGGTACAAAAGCGGACGTACCAGAAGAAGAATACAATATTCCTCTAGGAGTGGCTGAAGTTAAGCGTGAAGGAACAGATATCACAGTTGTAGCAACAGGAGTTATGGTAACCCGTTCGCTTGAAGCAGCTGAGGAGCTAGAAAAAGAAGAGATTAGTGTAGAAGTGATTGATCCACGAACTCTCGTACCTTTGGATAAAGAAACTATTGTTACATCAGTAAAGAAAACAAATCATGCGATTATCGTTAATGAAGGTGTTGAGCGTAATGGATATGCATCTGAAGTTGCGAGTGTTATAGGTGAAAGTGAAGCTTTTGATTATTTAGATGCTCCAATCAGTCGATTAGGTGGAATAGCAACTCCTATTCCGTATAATCCTAATTTAGAAAAGGCAGCCGTTCCTCAAATTGAAGATATTATTAAAAGATGTAAGACGTTATTGAATGGATAGGGGGTGTGAGAATGGCTGAAAAAGTTGTAATGCCAAAATTAGGAGCGACTATGGAGTCAGGGACCATTGATTCTTGGCTTATAGAGGTGGGAGAAGAAGTAGAGGAAGGAGACCCGGTAGCAGAAGTACAGACCGATAAAATTACAATGGAAATCGAAGCAGAATCTACAGGAGTTTTGTTGAAAAAGCTTTATGAACCAGGAGATACAGTTCCTGTTCAACAAGTTATTGCTTATTTAGGAGGACCTGGTGAAGAAATTAAAGATATTGTAGAAGAAAATGACTCGTACCAACAAGAGCAAAATGATACAGAAATAAAAACAAATGAATCAAATACGTCCACGGAACAATCAGATATTGTCGATCTAACTAACAAGCAGCGCAATAAAATTAGACGAACCCCAATAGCACGAAAAATTGCTGAAGAAAATAATATTTCTCTAGAAAATGTCATCGGAACAGGACCTAATGAACGGGTGCAAAAAATTGATGTCGAAGATTACTTAAGTAGTCAAGAGAAGAAAGTTACTCCACTAGCAAAAAAGGTAGCGGAAAACGAACAAGTAGACTTAAACAAGATTGCTGGTACAGGTATGAATCAAAAAGTTGTTAAAGATGATGTGCTTAATGCCGCAAGATCGAGTGTTTCGTCTGAAAATGGAGACATTCGAAAACCATTTAAAGGGATGCGCAAAGTTATTGCCGATCGAATTTCGGATAGTTTCTATTCTGCTCCACATGTGACATTAAATGGTGAAGTAGATATCACTAGAGTAATCGATTTGCGCAAACAACTACTTCCAGTCATCGAGGACTTAGAAGGTGTACGTGTCTCTTATAATGAAGTGATATTAAAGGCTGTTGCTTATGCGCTTAAGAAAAACCAAGAAATCAATATTTCATTAGATGGCGAAGATATAATCCAGCATAATGAAATTAATATAGGAATGGCCGTCGACGTACCAGATGGTCTCGTCGTGCCAGTTGTAAGGAGTGTGGACCAGAAAGGGCTTGCTGCTTTAACAAGAGAAACTAAAGCTTTGATAAAACAAGCTCACGATGGAAAGTTATCGATAGATGACATGAATGGTAGTACATTTTCTATTAGTAATTTAGGCATGTATGCTGTCGATGAATTTACTCCGATTATTAATCAGCCTAATGCAGCTATACTAGGCATTGGACGCATAATAAAAAAACCTGTCGTTGCTGAGGATGATACTGTGACAGTTCGTTCTATGATGACCCTTAGCTTGTCATTTGACCACCGTATTGTTGATGGAGCTCCTGCTGCGAGATTTTTAACTGATATTAAAGAAGTTTTAGAGCAACCGTATAAATTAATTGTATAAGGAGTTAATATAATGACAAAGTATGATGTAATTATAATAGGTGGCGGTCCAGGAGGCTATGTAGCCGCTATACGATCAGCAAAAGAAGGCAAAAAAACGGCGCTTGTAGAAAAAGACCTTCTCGGTGGAACTTGTCTAAACCGTGGTTGTATCCCTTCGAAAACATTATTAAGTCATGCAGACATAGTTGACAAGCTGAAAAAAGCTGAAAAACGGGGCATTGAAACGGAGTCTATAACTTTTAACTGGGGAAAGATGCACGCTCATAAGGAAGATGTTATTAAAACACTTCAAAACGGAATAAAAGGTTTAATGCGAGCAGGAAACATCGATGTTTATAGTGGAGAAGGTCAAATATTCTCTGATAAACGTATTCAAATAGAGGACTCTAATCAAATGGAAAATATTCATGGTGATAAGATTATTGTAGCAACTGGTAGTAAACCAGCATTGCCGCCTGTAGATGGTTTGAATGATGTTTCTTATCATACTACGGATACAATATTCGATTTAGATCAAATCCCTTCCTCTCTTGTAATTATAGGAGGAGGTGTTATTGGAGTGGAATTGGCTGATATTTTTGCTAGCCTTAATACAAAAGTAACGATTGTTGAGATGAGTAACAGGTTAATCCCAACAGAAGATGCAGAAGCATCCGAATTACTGAAAAAGAGTTTGAAGAAAAAAAACATTGATATAAAGCTAAACCACCAATTAATTAAAGTACAAGAAAACTCGGAGGCTAAAACTCTCGTCATTACTAGCAAACAGGGTGAAGAAACAAAAATAATAACAGATGAATTACTAATAGCTGTAGGTAGAACACCAAATACTCAAGCAGTTAGAAACCTAGATATAAAAATGAATAAACAATTTATTCAAGTAAACGAATACATGGAAACAAATTTACCAGATATTTCAGCAGTAGGCGACGTGGTAGGTAATTATCAATTAGCTCATGTTGCTAGTAAAGAGGGGTTAATAGCTGTAAATAATCTTACAGATCAACGTAAAAAAATAGCGTATAATACTATGCCACGGTGTGTTTATACATCCCCCCAAGTAGCCAGTGTTGGGTTATCTGAGGCAGAATTAAAAGAGAGAAATGTAGCTTACAAAGTAAACAAGTATAGTTTTGCTAGCAATGGCATGGCGCTCGCTTCGGATGAAAAAGAAGGTTTTTCTAAAGTCATGGTTGATAAAAAATACGGCGAGATTTTAGGAGTAATTATGGTTGGCACTCACGTTACGGAAATGATTAGTCAACCTACCTCTTATATGTACTTAGAAGGAACCGTAGAAGAATTGGCTGATATGGTTCAGCCGCATCCTTCTTTATCAGAATCTTTAATGGAGTCTGCGAATGCTCTTATTGATACAGGAGTCCATGTATCATAAAATTAATAAAGGAGAATACACATGAATAATTTAAAAAATGAACTTAAAAAAAAGCGAAAAATGACGCCAAGTGAAGCTATTGTCGAAACTTTAGTGAAAGAAAATGTGAAAGAGGTTTATGGAATTTTAGGGTCTGCATTTATGGACATGTTAGATTTGATGCCAACAGCAGGAATAAAATTTTTACCAGTTCGCCATGAACAGTCGGCAGCTCATATAGCAGATGGATACACTCGCGTGTCGGATGTAGCTGGTGTTGTGGTTGGTCAGAACGGACCGGGTATTACCAATATGGTTACTTCCGTTGCAGCAGCAAATATGGCTCACACGCCGATGGTCGTTATTTCTCCTTCTGCAGGAACTCCATCGATTGGGTGGGCTGGGTTTCAGGAAGCAGATCAAGTCTCTGTTTTTAAAGCGATTACAAAAGAGACAGTAGAAGTCACTCATCCAAGCAGAGTGGCAGATACTTTGCGTACGGCTTTCCGGATTGCATATGCGGAACGTGGCCCGGTTCTTTATGACATTCCAAGAGATTATTTTTACGGAGAGGTGGAGGATTATATTTTAGACCCTCATCAATACCGCAGCAGTGAACGAGGCGCAGGTGATCCAGCCAAAATTGACCAAGCCGTAGAATTGCTTAAAAATGCCAAAAACCCAGTCATTATTTCCGGTCGAGGTACGGTAGACTCGAATGGTACAGATGTGGTACAAAAAATAGCAGAACACTTAACTGCGCCAGTAGCCGTATCGTACATGCATAACGATGCTTTCCCGAATAATCATGAACTTGCTGTAGGGCCGATTGGTTATATGGGGTCCAAAGCAGCCATGTATTCGATGAAAGAAGCGGACGTGCTTTTAGCGATTGGAACGCGACTGTCGGTATTCGGGACATTGCCGAGTTATGATATTGATTATTTCCCGAAAGATGCGGACATTATTCAAATTGACATTAATCCGCGCCATATTGCAAGAACGCACCCTGTGGAAGTGGGGATTATCGGAGATGCTAAATCTGCGACTGAAGCAATTTATGATCATTTATCCCAGGAAAGCAGATTAAAAAATACAGAACGCTTAAACGTCATTGCTGAGCGCAACGAAACATGGGAGAAGGAACTTCATGATTTAGCTATGGAAGAAGGCGATCCAATTAACCCGCGTAGAGCACTTTTGGAATTGCGTAAAGCATTTCCGGATAACACGATGATTTCTTCTGATATTGGAAACGTTTCTTCTACAGCCAATGCTTACATGACATTCAATCAACCACGTCGTCATATTGCAGCTTTAACATTCGGAAATTGTGGCTTTGCTTACCCGGCGGCTATTGGAGCAAAACTTGCCGAGCCTGAATCTCCTTCAGTTGCGATTGTCGGAGACGGAGCGTGGGGGATGAGTTTACATGAAGTATCCACTGCCGTCGAACAAAATATACCGGTCATCGCTTGTGTCTTTAACAACAAACAGTGGGGTGCTGAGAAGAAGAACCAAGTCGATTATTATGATGACCGCTATGTAGGTTCAGATATTGAAGGACCGCAATTCGCTCAGGTTGCAGAAGCTATGGGAGCTATTGGAATTACAGTCGATAAACCTGAAGAACTAGCAGATGCTTACAAGCAGGCCTTGGAAGCAAAGAAACCAGTTGTTATAGATATCATGGTGGACGGTTTGATGCTTGCACCACCTTTTAGAAAAGATGCATTAAAGATGCCAACTCGGTACTTAGATAAATATAAGCATTTAGATTATAAGGAATGGAAACAATAAAGATTATTTTATATGCTTTTATAAAGAACACTGTAAAACTAAAGAGAATACATCAAATAATGTTTTTTATATTTATAATTTAAAATATGGTAATTGAAACTTTTTAAATAGATGAATAGTTAACAAGCTACCTGTTATAAAGTTGGCAACGCGGGGAAGTTGGGACATTAAGAAAAAATTAAAAATATAACTATAAAAGGAGACACTAGAAATATATAAATCTATATTAATCATGAAACTACTGAGATATATTCTTGGTACAGTTACTGAACGTGAATAAATTCTCATTTATTGCGGTACATGTATACATTTTTAAAAACTTTAGTTTAAAAAATTCAACCAGGGAAGTTTAAAATACACAATAGAACAAACTGAACAAGCACTAAAAAAACATTGTAAATAAAAATTTCCACAAAGTATTTGATATTGGAAACAAGAAGCATCTCTTTTATCTAATAGAATTTGTTCTCAACACCCATTTTACGAAAAATAAAACGCATTCCTTACCACATTTTCCGTAAGGCAAACAAATAATGTGGATTAATAAGTAAAATTTTTAGGAGGGAAAAATATTGAATGAGAAACAAAAAAAAGAGCAATGGTTAAAACATTTAAAAGAAAAGGCTAAAAACATTCGATTGGAAACAGTGCACTTAGTATCAATTGCAAAAAGTGGTCACTATACTAGCGTTTTTTCGTGTGCTGAAATTTTTTCTGTACTATACTATTACGTTATGTCAATTGATCCAAACAACCCTAAATGGAAAGATAGAGATCGGTTTTTAATGGGAAAAGGTCACGCAGCAATTGGTCTTTACCCTGTTTTAGCCGACTTAGGCTTTTATTCCAAATCTGAATTAGATAATTACGCAAGAGTTGGGAGTGCTTTCGGTGACCATCCAGATATGAGAAAAATACCAGGTATTGATTTTAGTTCAGGTTCTTTAGGACATAATTTGTCAGCCTCTGTAGGAATAGCTTTAGGTGGGAAAATCGATCATAAAAATTACAAAGTTTATTGTTTACTTGGAGATGGTGAACTAAATGAAGGCCAAGTGTGGGAAGCAGCAATGTCAGCATCAAAACTTAATTTAAATAACCTTATTGCTATTGTCGATAGAAATCAAATGTCATTAGATGGTTTTACAGAAGATATTAACCCTGTAAACTCTATAGAAGAAAAATTTCAAGCTTTTGGTTGGAAGGCATATACTTTAAATGGGCATAATTTAACTGAATTAATTCAGACATTTGATAATGTGAATTTAAATAAGCAAAAAAAGCCTATAGTTATAGTAGCTAACACTATAAAAGGGAAAGGTGTAAAAGGAATGGAATTAAATAATGATTGGCATTTAGGAAATTTAGCGGATAAAGATATAAAAAGAGTTAGGGAGGAAATTTTAAATGGTTGATTACCAAGCTCATAAAGAATTTGATAGTACACTATCGGAAGGATCGTGGAATGTTAAAATCTCAGGGGAGCAAAACAATTCGGCAGTGAGTGGTAAAGTTCTTGCAGAAATGAAAGAATATTATGAGGATATAGTAGTTCTAACAGCAGACGTAGGTTGGTCTACACGCTTAACAGATTTTGAAGAAAAATATCCTGATTCTTATTATAACTTAGGCATCTCCGAACAAAACATGGTAACAGTAGCTGCTGGATTATCTACAACAGGCAAGCGTCCTTATATTAGTACATTCAATTCGTTCCTGAGTCTTCTAAGTTGCGAGCAAATAAGGACATCTGTAGCTTACCCTAAATTGCCCGTAAGAATTATTGGAACACACTCTGGGATGACTTTTGGTTTTTACGGGACGTCTCATCATGCTCTGGAAGATTTGTCTATCTTAAGGGCCATGGCTAACATGACTGTCGTTTGCCCTGCTGATGCTATTCAGTTAGAATCTGCTTTGAAAAATACATATGATTTTCCAGGTCCTGTATTTTTCAGAGTTGGAAGAGGCAGAGATAAACAAGTATATGACACAATTGATAGTTCATTTGAATTGGGAAAAGCTAATGTTCTAACAAAAGGGGACGATTTAACAATAGTAACCAATGGTTTAACTTTATCCGCTGTGGTCGACGCAGCGGAGATGTTAAAACGTGAAAATATTTATATTCAAGTAGTAGATGCACATACTATAAAACCATTTGACAATCAGACTATAATAAACAGTATTAAGCAAACGGGAAAAATTATGACTGTTGAAGAGCACTCTATCATAGGTGGAATAGGTAGTTGTGTAGCAGAAGTCATCGCCGATAACAACTTAAACTGTAATTTTATCAGACACGGTATATATGATGAATATGTTTTAATTGGCCCTCCAAAGGCTTTATATAATTACTATGAATTAGATGCGGATGGTATAGTAAAAAGGGTGAAAGAATTTTTAAAAAATCCAGTTAACAATAAATCGTTTTAAGATTACAGGTAAAGGAGAAAAAGAGTTATAAATAAAAAAATGGTTTAACGACTTAATACCTGAATCTCTAAGTTGTGTTTTGTGACGTTCCAGTGAAAAACATTTTAGGAATTTAAAAGAATATTATTTGTAGATTTTTTAAATACAATTTAAAGGAGAATCATTTTGAAAATAGTGATTTCTGAGTTTATGAATGATGACAGTATTCATAAATTAAGGGATAACAATAATACTGTTGTTTACGACCCCGAACTGTATAAAAATAAAAGCAAATTATTGAATGAATTGAAGTCAGCAAATGCTCTCATAATTAGAAATCAAACAAAAGTAGATGAGGACTTGTTAATTTCTTCTACTAATTTAAAAGTTATCGGTAGATTAGGGGTGGGGCTAGATAATATAGATTTACAAGTAGTTAAACATAAAAACATTCCAGTGGTATCTGCTAAAAATGCGAATGCAAATTCTGTTGCTGAATATGTAATTTCCGGCATGCTTTATTTTTATCGCCCTTTAGATTTTGCCTCAATAGATACCAAAAAAGGTAATTGGGCGCGGAATAAACATATTGGTAATGAAATTCACCAAAAAACACTAGGTTTAGTCGGAACAGGAGAGATAGGCCACCGTGTTGCTTTACGAGCCAAATCTTTTGGGATGAATGTTATTGGTTACGATCCTTTTCTCTCTCCATTAGACTTCCCTATTTCTGAAACTGGTATTGAACTTATGGATTTAGATGAAGTACTACAAAAATCAGATTTCGTTAGCGTCCACGTACCTTTTAATAGTTCTACTAAAAACTTGATTACGAAAGATAGTTTATCAAAAATGAAATCCACAGCTTGTCTTATCAACAGTTCACGTGGTGGTATTATAAACGAGAATGATTTAGCGTTTGCTCTTAAAAATAAACTTATCTCCTGCGCTATTTTGGATGTTTTAGAGAATGAACCACCAAGCGAAAATAATATGTTATTAACATTAGATAACTGTAAAATTACCCCTCATATCTCAGGATTAACAGAAGAGTCGCAATTTCGTATATCGAACTTAATAGCTAATGAAGTCACTAAAGAATTAGATAATAAAGTATCTATATTTAGAGTTAATTAAAAAACTTAGTAGGAGGCAAATTCAATGAATAAAAATATGTATATCAATGGTGAATGGATTGAGTCAAGCAATGGGAAAACCAAGCATGTGTATAATCCAGCAAATGGCAATGTTGTTGGTTCAGTTCCTGAAGGTGAACGAAAAGATGTGTCTAAAGCTATAGATGCAGCAGATGCAGCCTTTGATTCTTGGTCTAAAATGACTGCTTCCAAGCGTGGTGACCTTATACGTAAAGCTTACGAAATTTTAATTGACCGATCTGACCAAATAGCGGAAATACTTACTATGGAACAAGGAAAGCCTCTTGCTGAAGCAAAAGGAGAGGTGGGAGCAGCAGCAGGTTTTCTTCATTGGTATAGTGAAGAAGCTAAACGCATTTATGGAGAAACAATACCGGCTTCTGATCCAAATAAAAGGTTGTTAGTAATAAAACAACCTGTTGGAGTTGTAGCTGCCATTACACCATGGAATTTTCCGGCTTCTATGATTACGCGTAAAATAGCTCCAGCATTAGCTGCTGGATGCACGGTAATAATTAAACCAGCAAATTACACTCCACTAACAGCAATAGCCTTATTTGAAGTTTTCGAAGAAGCCGGCTTTCCACCAGGAGTAATCAATTTAGTAACAGGTAGAGGAAGTGAAGTAGGTAAAGAATTTGTAGACAATAAAAAAGTTAAAAAAATTAGTTTTACCGGATCTACAGAAGTCGGCAAACATTTACTTCGTGAGTCGTCTGAGCAAGTTAAAAGAGTATCAATGGAACTAGGAGGGCATGCGCCTTTTTTGGTATTTGAAGATGCTGACATTGATGAAGCAGTAGAGGCATGTGTAACTACAAAATATAGAAATGCAGGACAAACTTGTATATGTACAAATAGAATTTATGTACAAGATTCAATTATTGAATCTTTTTCGAAAAGAATGGCTCAACGAGTTAGTGAATTGAAAATTGGTAATGGTATGGAGAAAAATGTAGACATTGGTCCTTTGATTGATAAAGAAGCTTTAAAAACATCTACAGATCATGTCAATGACGCTATTGACAAAGGTGCGACGCTAGTATATGGAGGTAAAGAACTAAGCATTGATACATTGAATGGATATTTCTATGAACCAACTATATTAAAAGATGTAAATGATTCAATGAAGGTTACTTATGAAGAAACATTCGGTCCAGTGGCTCCGCTAATATCTTTTTCAACAGAACAAGAAGCATTACAAAAAGCTAATAATGTTAATTATGGTTTAGCGGCTTATGCTTTCACAAATGACTTGGGAAGAAGTTACAGGATAGCAGAAGGACTAGAATATGGGATTGTCGGTATGAACGACCCCCTCCCTCCAGCTCCTCAAGCTCCATTTGGGGGTTGGAAAGAAAGTGGCTTAGGTCAAGAAGGAGGTCATTATGGGATTGAACCTTTTGTAGAGATTAAATATATTTCTTTTAAATTAAACAAATAAATTTTACTAAACATTGAATTAAATTCTTTTTATATGTACAACCTTAAAAGAATAATAAACAAATATTTTCTTAAGTTTTAATCTTAGACATTTTATTATGAGTTACTCTTTTGCACAAAATAAGAGCTTTCCTCTCTTATTTTGTGCAAATACTTAATTAAAATCTGTAAATAGAGGTTTTTAATATTTTTTAACGCTAATTTACATGTTTGTATTAAATGATAATTAAAAACGAAGTTTTTCGAAATAGGAGTTAAATATCTGAAGCTATAAATATTCAAAATAGGCATTCATCATTCCATGTTTAGAATGAGTTTCAGTAAAAAAATAATAGACTTTGAAGAATTTATTCAGTTTTAAGTTAAGCAGATTTCTTAAATACCATAAACTAACTAAAATAAACTTATGCTTTTAAAATATTAATCTAAAACCAATATACTGTTAAAGCTTAAGCCGTAGTAAGTGAATTAATTATTATAGTGATTTTAGACCGGATCCACATAATGGAATTACGATTGTTTCTTTTTTATTCTTACAATACTTTAAATAACCTGCATAATTAACAGCAGAAGTAACTTCAACATAGTAGCCTTGGGCAGCAAGGTCTTTCTGAGCTTCTTCTATTTCTTTCTCATACACCCTAATGACCTCCCCCGTAGTTTCTCTAATTGCCTCTAAAATTTGTTTTGATCTTATTGGTGACGTAATGGCAATCCCTTCAGCTATGGCTTCTTCATTTATAACAGGGGTGGCTGTACTTTCATTGTTTTCAAACGCTCTTGATTACGGCCATTAGATTTTACCACTTGTGACATGTTTTTTACCGCTCTTTGCCAAAGAATTTACCAGAGATTGTCATCCTGTTTACCATATTAAAGATTTTTAAGAATGATTGTTTATCGTATACAGGTTTACGCCGATGACAGATAATCAAGTCATGAAGTGCAGAGACGAGAGTCGCTATTATTAAAGTAAAAACAAAAAGCCATTGGAATGAGATACACTCCAATGGCTTTTTGTTTTTATTTGTATCTTTTATTCTCTAATTCTCGATCAATAATCTCGATTGCCCAATGAACCAGTTCATTGGGGTC
>Ga0079226_10003582_pt1 | contig 11884 bp, 12 predicted proteins | sample Poulit2014_FD_76345 | JGI IMG/M metagenome (GOLD analysis project Ga0079226, IMG submission 76345) | Agricultural soil microbial communities from Georgia to study Nitrogen management - Poultry litter 2014 | ecosystem: Environmental > Terrestrial > Soil > Agricultural land | place: USA: Georgia... | reverse complement strand
CCGAGCAGGAGCAGATCGCGGAGACCCTGCTGCAGTCGCTCGGCGGGTCGAACTCGGGCCGCGCACAGATCCTGAACCGGCTGGCGATCAACCTGTTCATCCCCGGCGAGGGGTGGCTGGCGGGCATCCCGCCGCGCAGCAGCGACCAGATCACCGGGGACGATCTCAGCGGCCCCGACCGACTGGTGCTGACGCAGGGCAGGGCAGAGGACACCGCCGCCGTGGCCGTCGAGGATCTGGAATGGCGGATGCTGTCGGTCTCCGAGGTCTCGATCAACCCCAGCAGCGGCCTGGTCGAGCTGACGCTGGACGAGGGCGAGAAGGCCGAATACGACCCGGACGACCTGTACCTGATCCGCGTCTGGCGGCCGCACCCTCGGAAGTGGTGGGAGGCCGATAGCCCCACCCGGTCGAGCCTGCCGGTGCTCAAGGAGCTGGTGGGGCTCACCATGCACGTCAGCGCCCAGGTCGACTCGCGGCTGGCGGGCGCGGGCATCCTCGCGCTCCCGCAGTCCGTCCAGCGCGCGCTGGCGACGCAGGCGGGGCTGGACCCGGAGACCACGGGCGACATGTTCACCGAAGGGCTGATCGAGGCGATGCTGACGCCTATCGGTGACCGCGCCTCCGCGAGCGCGATCGTGCCGCTGGTGGTGACCGTCCCCGACGAGTCCGTGGACAAGATCAAGCACATCTCGTTCTCGCAGCCGCTGGACGGCACCGCGCAGGGTCTCCGCGATGAGGCGATCCGTCGCCTCGCGCTCGGGCAGGACGCGCCGCCGGAGCTGTTGCTCGGCACCGGCAACATGAACCATTGGGGCGGGTGGCTGGTGCAGTCGGAGACCGTCGAGACGCACATCGAGCCGGTGCTCGCGCTGATCTGCGACGCGATCACCTCGCAGTACATCTGGCCCGCGCTGATGGACCAGGGGATGAGCGAGGAGGAGGCGCAGGAGTTCGTCGTCTGGTACGACGTGGACCACCTCATCGCGCGGCCCAACCGCGGCAGCGACGCGCAGCAGCTGCACGAGCGCGGCGCGATCAGCGACGAGGCGCTGCGCCGGTACGCAGGCTTCGAGGAGACCGACGCGCCCGAGAACATGTCCGAGGCCGAGGCCGACCCGGCGCTGAACCTGGCGCTGGATCTTCTGCGCAGCGCACCCGGGCTCGCGAGCACGCCCGGCCTGCCGGAGCTGGTGGCGCAGATCCGCGCCGTCATGGACGGGCAGGAGCCGGAAGCGCCCGCGGAGCGCAGCGAGACGGCCCCTCCCGCTGACGATCAGGACGCCCCGGCACCCCAGGCACCCCGAGCCGATTCCGAGCCGCCTGCGGGCCCGCTCCCGCAGACCGAGGACGACGACGCGGGAGGCGTGTGATGGATGGGTACTGCCCCGACATCCTGGTCGCCGTCGCCGACACGCTGGTGATCAAGGCGCTGGAGATGATGGGCAAGCGCCTGGTGCGCGTCGAGCGCAGCCGGTACCGGATCATCGGGGATGCGCCGTTCCACCTGGCGCACACCATCTGGCAGGTCGACGATATCGAGGTGAGCCGCAGCCTGCGCGGCGCGTGGGACATCGTGCCGCTGTTGATCGAGCGGCACTGCGAGGCGTGCGGGTTCCGCGCCGAGACCGTGATCCGGGTGCTGGACGACTACGTGCACGACCTCGTGATCACGGGGACGCCGCACAGCACCGAGGAGCTGGAGCAGAGATTCGCCGTGAGGCTGGAGGTGACGGCGTGAGACCCGACGCAATGGCGCTGATCGAGACGCTGGACGTGACCGACGAGGACCAGATGGACGACGGCCGGACGCTGTACGAGGAGGCGCTGGATCAGTTCTTCGCGCCGATCGCGCAGAGGTTCCTCAGCGAGGTGATCGGCGACGCCGCGGCAGCGCTCGCGAGCGGCGCGCTGGTGGCGGCCGGAGGCATCGAGCAGAAGCGGGACAGCACCGGCAGGTTCGTCGCGGATCCGTTCAGCTTCACGCAGGTGATGGAGCGGTGGTACGGCGCAGTGCGCGAGCTGGCCGACGGCACCGACCTGGACGAGTCGCAGATCCGCATGGTGATGCACGGAGCCGACCTGCCCCGGTACGCCTACGACGACGTGGCCGAGACGCTGCAGACGGCGGCCGCCGAGGAGTGGACCACGTACAAGACCAAGAGGGCGCTCTCCGCGACGCTCATCCCCAAGGAGTCGTCCGGAATGTGGGACAGCCGTTCCAAATACCGGACAGCCGTCTCCCGCATCGCCCGGACCCTCGCCACCGAGAACTGGAACCTCCAGGTGGCGGGCATCCTGGACACGATGGGCTTCGAGATGAAGCGCTGGGTGTCCAAGCACGACGCACGAGTCCGACCGACGCACTCCATCGCGCACGGCCAGACCGTCAGGCTGGCGGACCGGTTCATCGTCGGAGCCGCCCGCCTGCTCTACCCCGGCGACCCGTCGGCACCGATCGGCGAGGTGGCGAACTGCAGGTGCACGCTGACCGGCGCACGCCGGACGGCTCTACGAGAGGACATCACCATGACCCATCCCCGAGACCGTAAGCGGCGCGGCACAGCAGCCGCCCGGATCGACCAGTACGCGACGCTCGCCACGGAGGCCGAGGACGAAGCCGCCGAGGTGGTGGCCGAGGAGACGGAGGCCGAGCCCGAGGAGGAGGGCCCCGACCTCGTGATGTGGCACGGCGTCATCGGCATGGAGCAGACCATGACCGGCGACGGCCGCCTGATCGAGGACGGCGCGCTGCGGTGGGAGGATCTGCCGATCCCGCTGCGCTACGTCTCCCAGGACACCGGCGGCCACCAGGGCGCAGAGGTGGTCGGGACGATCCAGTTCATCGAGCGCGAGGAGGACGGCCGGATCACCGCGACCGGCACCTTCGACACGTCCAGCGACATCGGCCAGGAGGCTGTGCGGCAGGTCGGCGGCGGGCTGACCCGCGGCGTGAGCATGGACCTGGACGACGTGAGCTTCGAGGTCCGCGTCGCCGAGGACGTGCTGGAGGCGCACGAGGCGATGCTGGACGGCGACGGCGAGGACGGCGAGGCTCGCGCCGTGGTCGAGGGCAAGGTCGTGATGATGACCATGGCCTCGGACGACGAGGTGCACGTGACCACCAGTGCCCGCATCCGCGCGGCGACCATCGTGTCGATCCCGGCGTTCGCGGAGGCCCAGATCGACTTGGTGGACGACGACGATGCGGTCTCCGACGAGGAGGCGATCGGGCAGCTCGGCCCCGAGGACGAGATCGGCGAGGACGACGTGGAGGAGACCTACAACTGGGTCGACGACGTGGGCGGCCTGCCGAAGTACATCCGGCGCATCGCGGACCACCTCATCGCCAAGGGCATGAGCGAGTCCCGGGCGATCGCGTCGGCGGTGAACACCGTGAAGCGGTGGGCGCGCGGCGGGAAGGTCACGGCGGGCCCCGGCGGGCCGAACGTGAGCGCGAAGACCGCGGCGAAGGCCGCCGCCGCCGTCGCCGAGTGGGAGGCGAAGAAGATCCGGGCGCGGGCATCCGCCGCCGGGACCTCCGCTCTCGCGCTCGTGGCCGCGGGCGGGCCCGTCGCGCCGCCGTCGGAGTGGTTCGAGGATCCGAGGCTGGCGGAGCCGACGGCGCTGACGGTGACGAAGCGGGGGCAGGTGTACGGGCACCTCGCGGTGTGGGACAGCTGCCACATCGCGCACCCGGACTCCTGCGTGAGCCCGCCCCGCAGCGCGACCGGGTACGCGTACTTCCACACCGGCGCGCTGCTGACGGCCGACGGCGAGGAGGTGGCGGTGGGGCATCTGACGATGAACACCGGCCACGCCTCGGACGACAAGCGGGTCATGGCGGCTCTCGCGCACTACGACGACACCGGCACCGTCGGCGCGGATGTGCGGGTGGGCGAGGACCAGCACGGGATCTGGGTGGCCGGAGCGCTCCGCTCCGGGCTCTCGGACGAGCAGGTGCGGTCCCTGCGCAGCGCGCCGCTGAGCGGCGACTGGCGGCGCGTGAACGGCTCCCTGGAGCTGGTGGCCGCCCTCGCGGTGAACGTGCCGGGCTTCCCGGTGCCGCGGCCGTCCGGACGCCGGGCGGCAGGGAACACCGTGGCGCTGGTGGCATCGGGCATGGTGCCGCCGCGCAAGGTCCGGCGGCCGGGCACCGAGGGCGCGCTGTCCCAGGACGACCTGCGCTACCTCAAGCATCTGGCCCGACGCGAGCGGCAGAGCCAGGCAGATGCCATGGCGCGGCGCATCGCGGAGGAGCGCGTGCGCAGCATGGCGGCGACGCTCTGAGCCGGTTGTCCACAGAGAATCCACAGAGAATCCACAGAGACCAGGAGGACACCATGGGCTGCAACTGCGGACGCAACCGCACCCGCCCGTTCGGCGTGAAGGCGGCGGCAGAGACCGTCGAGTACGTGCTGAGGACGCGGCTGGGGCAGCAGACCTTCGCGACCCGGCTGGAGGCCGAGGCGGAGAAGAGGCGGGCCGGAGGCGGTCAGATCATCGAGGTCCGCCGGTAGGTTTCTATGTCCCGGTCTCTTTATGTGAGACAGTGTCCACATACAGAGATTCTAGGCAAAACCGCAGGTCACACCCTACTTCTCCCACCCATTCTCTCTCTCCTCTGTCCCCATACCGTAGGTATGGGGACAGAGGAGAGAGAGAAGTGGGAGAGGAGGAGGGTGACCAGAGACGAGAGATAGAGACCACCTGCTGCTACCATGTCGGCACACGCCTGGCTGGTAGAAGGACCGCAGGTGGTCGAGACCGCATATCCTGCGAGTACCACCACCAGAGGAGCACAGCCATGCGAATCCGTCGCAGCCCCGTTCTCGCGCACCGCGCCGACCAGTACGCGGACAAGCGCGAGCAGGACCAGAACGACACCTTCGAGATCCCCGAGGATCTGACCTCCCTCTCCGACGCCGAGATCGTCGAGCTGCACACGCAGGCCGTCGACGCCTTCAAGGCGATGTACGGCGACGGCTCCGGTCTCACCGACGACGACCTCACCGCGCTCTCCGCTCTCACCGAGGGCATCGAGGGCGTCAAGGAGGAGCTGTCCGGCCGCGAGACCGCCGCCGCCGAGCGATCCGCCCGCGCCGCCGAGCTGGCCGCCAAGGTCGGGACCGACGAGGAGGACGACGAGGAGCCCGCCGAGGACGACGAGGAGGCCCCTCAGGACGACGAAGAGGAGCCCACCGAGGACGAGGCACCCGCCGACGATTCCGAGGCCGCTGAGGGCGACGAGGGCGCTGCGGAGACCGTCACCGCGTCCGCCAAGGGGCGCCGCCGCGGAGCCGTCCGCGTGGATATGTCCCGGGCCCGCCGCCACCTGCCCAAGGCCAAGGAGACCGACGCACCGCTCGGTATGCGCGATGTCGTCTTCGCCGCCGGGGAGGGTTCCGGCTACGCCGCCGGAGAGGGCATCGACTTCGCCGACGCCGGGAAGATCGTCGATCGCCGCCTCGCGTCCGTGAACGACGGCAGCGTGCGCGCCGCCGCGCGAGCGAACCGGAGCTTCAAGCAGCAGATGGGCGTGATGTCCATCCGCAAGCCGATCCCGGACGACCTCGTGATCGGCAGCAATGACGCCGGGCACGTCGAGGAGGTGCTGGCGCGGGCCGCATCCGAGACCCGGCTGCAGGGCAACAGCCTCGTGGCCGCCGGTGGCTGGTGCGCCCCGTCCGAGACCCTGTACGACCTGCTGGAGCTGGAGAGCCGCGACGGCATCTTCTCGCTCCCCGAGGTCGGCATCGCGCGAGGCGGCATCTCCCGCACCCTCGGCCCGAACTTCGCCGACATCTACAACGCGATCAACGGCTTCCACTACACGGAGGCCCAGGACATCGCGGGGCAGTACGGCGTCGACGAGAACGGCGACGGGAACGACACCGCCGGGGAGAAGCCCTGCTACAAGGTGGACTGCCCCGAGTTCGAGGAGTTCCGCCTGGAGCTGGACGGCCTGTGCATCACCGCCGGTCTCCTCCAGCAGCGCGGCTACCCCGAGATGATCGCGCGCACCATCCGCGGCGCTCTCATCGCGCACGACCACCGCCTCGCGGCGCGCACCCTGCGCAACGTCCAGGCCGGGTCGACCGCCGTGGCGATGCCGACCGAGGCGGGCACCACCGCGCCGCTTCTGACCGCGATCGAGCTGCAGGTCGAGCACGTCCGCTACACCCAGCGGATCGCCCGCAGCGCGACCATCGAGGCCGTGTTCCCGTTCTGGGTCCGCGGCGCGATCCGCTCGGACCTGTCCAAGCGCACCGGCGTCGACCTGCTCAACGTCTCCGACGCGCAGATCAACGCATGGTTCACCGCCCGCGGCATCAGCCCGCAGTTCGTCTACAACTTCCAGGACATCAACGTCCTGGGGGCCGACGAGTTCACCGGCTGGCCCAATGAGGTCACCTTCCTCATGTACCCCGCCGGGTCCTGGATCCGCGGCAGCTCCGACGTGATCACCCTGGACACCCTCGTGGATTCGTCCCTGGTGCGCACGAACGACTACACCGCGCTGTTCACCGAGGAGGGGTGGATGACGGTGCCGATGGGCCACGACTCCCGCGCCGTCACCGTCCCGCTGGACCCCGACGGTTCCACCGCGATCGGCGTGGATCTCGGCAACCGCACCGTCGACCTCACCCCGGCGGCCCCGGGGGAATGACGGACCTCTACCGGGCTAGCTACTGAGCTGGCCCGGTAGAGGCTGTCCCTACCCCACCGACCGGAACGATCGAGAGGACGGCAGCAATGGCCGACTGGACCACCACCCTCCCCGACACGGCAGTGGAGGGCGAGACCACGCACATCGAGGACCACAACGCGATCGTCGCGGCTATCGCCGAGGCCCGCACCGTCGTGGACGCCGCCGAGGCGACCATCGCGTCGCTGCAGGGACTCCTGGACGGCAAGGCCGACGACGGGCACAAGCACGCCGCCGCCGATGTCACGTCGGGCACGTTCGACGCGGCCCGCATCCCGGCCCTGCCGCAGTCGAAGGTGACCGGCCTGACCGCCGCCCTCGACGGCAAGCAGGACACCGGGGACTACGCCACCACCGCGCAGGTGGAGGCGAAGGCGGACCAGACGGCGCTGGACGCGCTGGAGGCCCGGGTCACCACGCTTGAAGGCGCAGGTGCCTGACCATGCCCACCATCGTCGCACCGCCTGAGCGCACACCCCTGACGGGTGGGCTGTTCAGCGTGCTCACGTTCCCCGCGACCACCGCCCGGTGGGAGATGGGCGTGAGCTACCCCGGACAGACCTGCGGCCCGCTCCCGGTCGCCGCGGGCCCCGGGTGCACACCCGCCGAGGAGGAGCCCGACGGGTGGCCGGTGCCGCTGGACCGAGAGCAGCCCTGGGGCGAGGCCGACGACACGTTCAGCGTGTACGGCAGCTACAGCTGCAGCCCCGTCGGCGTGAGCATGGCGGAGGCCGAGACCTTCGCGGTCGAGGATCTGCAGCGCCACGAGGAGACGACCGTCGAGCAGGAGCTGTGGAACCGGCACCTGGCGGCCGTCGACCAGCTGCAGGCCGAGCCCGTCAAGCTCAAGGTGGCCGTCGGCATCCTGGAGCAGTACATCGGGCAGACCTACGGCGTGCAGGGCGTGATCCACGCGCCGCGGTGGCTCGCCCCGTCCCTGGACACCACCCAGCGCGGCGGACGACTGGTGACCGAGACCCTGGAGACGCCGATCGTCGCCGGGTCGGGCTACGGCATCGCCGGAGAGACCGCCGTGCTGGTGGCCTCCCCGGCGATGATCGCGTACCGGTCCGCCGCCGAGGTGGTGGGAGACCCGGTGGACACCTTCGACCACCGGAACAACCGGCTGCAGGTGCTGGCGCAGCGCACGTACCTGATCGGCTTCGACACCTGCCCGCCCGTTTCGATCCCGGTCGACCCGACCCTCTGAGGAGACACCATGCCCACCCATCAGTTCACCCCCGTGCTCGGCAAGCGTTACCGGCTGACCACGCTCAACGCAGGCGGCCGCGTCGACGAGAACAGCCTGAGCATCGTCGGCGACGGCTTCGTGACCGTCACCCTGTCGTCCGAGGTCGAGGACGGCGTGGAGATCACGCAGCGCAAGTTCAACGGTGCGCTGTGCGTCAACGAGGCCGGAGCCCCGAGCTTCAAGCACTTCACGCTGGAGACCGAGTTCTGCGGCGTGAACCCGGACCTGCTCACCGGCATGACCAACGCCGAGCCCTACATGGACGCCGCTGGCGACGTGGCAGGCTTCACCGTGCCCGAGGGCAGCATCGACAAGGCGTTCGCGCTGGAGATCTGGATGGGCCTGTCGTCCGCCGTCGTCGCCGAGGGCGAGGACGAGGCTTCCGGCTACCTGCTCCTGCCCTACGTCCGAGCCGGTGTGCTGGGCGACATCGAGCTGGGCGGCGAGGACGCGGTGACGTTCTCGATGACCGGTTCGACCACCCGCGGCGGCAACGGGTGGGGCGTGGGCCCCTACGATGTCGTCTACGCCGACGACCCGGACGCCCCCGGCACCCCGATCCCGTCGCCGCTCCCGTCGGCGCTGGACCCGCTGGACCACCTGCTCCTCATGGACACCGGCCTCGCGGTCCCCGAGATCACCGACGAGCTGGCCCCGGTGAGCGGCCTGGGGGAATGACGGCCCTCTATGGGGCCCGCTACTGAGGTCCCATAGAGGGGCTGAACAGCACGGCCGCCCGCTCGCCCCGTAGGCAGGCGGGCGGCCGTCGTCGTCGAGAGGAGAGAGCACATGGCGTGCGGTTGGACCCCCAGCTACGCGGGATGCGCAGCAGACCAGGCCACGATCGACGGGTGGAGCCCGGAGACCCGGGAGACCGTCGAGACCATCGCGACGGACCTCCTGGACGCGTGGACCGGCGGGCTGTACGGGGCGTGCCCGGCAAGCATCCGGCCGTGCCGTGAGCCGCGCCCGTCGAGCAACCGGGCGCTGCACGAGTTCCGGGAGACCACCACCGGGCATCGCACGCCGTGGATGCCGGTGCTGATAGACGGCAGCTGGTTCAACATCGGCTGCGGCAGCTGCGGGCACCGGTGCGGGTGCGACGGCCCCGCCGCGTTGAGCCTGCCGTGGCCCGTCGACAGCATCGTGTCCGTGACCATCGACGGCGAGGAGATCCCGTCGACCGCGTACCGCGTCGACCGGCAGCGGGTGTTGGTGAGGACCGACGGCGGCAGCTGGCCGACGACGCAGAATCTCCTGGCGGCACCCGGCGAGCCGGACACCTTCGTGATCGAGTACCTGCACGGCCTCGCGGTGCCCGTCGGCGGGCAGGTCGCAGCAGGCATCCTCGCGATGGAGTTCGGCAAGGCGCTGTGCGACGACAACACCTGCCGTCTGCCCGAGCGCGTACAGACCGTCACTCGGCAGGGCGTGTCCGTGGCGATGCTGGACGGCTTCGAGGACATCGAGCAGGGCCGCACCGGCATCTGGGCGGTCGACAGCTGGGTGGCCTCCGTGACCGCCGCACCGCGCCGCAGCACGGTGATGAGCCCGGACTTCCGAGGCGTCCGATGAAGCTCACCGAGCAGGGCATCCCGGTCGGATTCACCGAGCTGGCCGGAGCCGTCTACGATCACCTGTCGGTCAAGCCGGGCCGCACCATCGTGGCACCCGGCGCGAGCGTCGCCTGGGACGACTGCTGCAAGGGACAGCTCTGGGTGCGCGTGATCACCGCCGTGCCCGGCTACCAGGGCCGCGCGAGCGGCGTCGCCTGCCCCACGCACTACGACCTCACCCTCGGGGTCGGCATCGTGCGGTGCGTGTCGACCGTCGACGATCGCGGCCGCCCGCCGAGCGCCGCGCAGATCACGACGGACGGGAACAGCGGGCTGCGGGACATGCGGGAGATCGCGGACATCCTGCAGAGCTACCGGCCCGTCGACGCGCTTACCGCGAGGCTCGGGAACTGGACACCCTCGGGCCCCGACGGCGGGTGCGCAGGCGGGGAGTGGAGCTACCAGATGCGGACGGGGGCAGACCTGTGAGAGCCCGGTTCGACATCGACGTGGCGAAGATCCGGCGCGAGCAGCACCACTTCGCCGACCGCACCGCCTCGCGCGCCGCCGCCGTCACACAGATGCGGGTGAAGGAGGGGATCGCGGCGACCGACCGCATCCGCACCGGCAGGATGCTGAACCGAGTGCACGTCAAGGAGGTGGGCCCGGCCCGGTTCCAGGTGCGCAGCGATGAGCCGTACTCGCACTGGCAGGAGCGCGGCCGCGGCCCCGTCCGCCCGATCCGGGCGAAGGCGCTGCGGTTCAAGCCCAAGGGGCTGAACGCGTTCGTGTTCGCCAAGTACGTGCGACCCGACCCCGGAGGGCACTTCTTCCAGCGAGCGCTGTCCCGTCTCAGCCGTCGAGACTTCACCGGCTAGGATGCCCCCATGGCTACCAAGAAAAATGCGCCCGCACCCGCCTTCGTCGTCGGCGACGAGGAGCAGTACCGAAAGCCCGACTTCGAGGTCAAGCTCGTCGGCGTCACCTACCCCGTCTTCGTCCCCAAGTCCATGGCATCCATCGCCCTCGCGCGGTCGGTGAAGACCGACAAGAAGGGCCGCGTGAAGGAGGCGGACCGCAACGAAGCCCTGGACGCGATCATGGAATGGGTGAAGCAGGCGTTCGACGAGGAGGACGCGCGGAAGCTGGAGCAGCGACTGCACGACCCCAAGGACCGGATCGACATCGAGCACATGACCGAGTTCATGGAGAAGGTCAATGAGTACCAGACCCAGGACAGCGGGAACCCTACTACGTGACCCAACGGCTGGTCGCAATCGCGGTCGAGCACTGGCGGGACATCGACGGGTACGCCGTCGCTCACAACATGCCGGAGCTGACCGAGATGCCGTTGGGCAGGATGTGCAACTTCGTCTGGTGGTGGATGACCCACAACGCCGACCAGAAGGAGCGCGACCGCGTGGAGCGCAGGCTGTTCATGCCTCCGAAGGGCGAGGCCCCGACCACCGGGCCGTGGTCCCCGGAGGCGGAGGCGGCAGCGTTCGGAGCACTGCAGCGAGGGCTGCGGACCTAGCAGCGGAGGAGTGACATGGCGGACGGCGATCGCGTCGGAGGCGTCTACCTGGAGATCGGGTCCGAGGTCGCCAAGGGGACGCCCGAGGACTCGATCAAGCGCATCCGCGCCGCCGTCAAGCGGGCCGCCGCGATCAAGATGCCGGTCGCGCTGGACAACCTCAAGCGCACCGAGCTGACCGCCGCGCGCAAGCTCGCGCAGGAGACCGCCGACACTATGCCGGAGATCAAGCTGCCGGTGGCGCTCAAGAAGCTCTCCCGCAGCGCGGCCGCCGCCGGGAGGAAGGCGGCGCAGGAGGTCGTGGACAGCGGCCGCGAGGTGCATCTGCCGGTGGACCTGCGCAAGCTGACCAAGAGCGCCGCGGCGACCGGACGCAAGATCGCGCAGGAGGTCGTGGACGCGGGCAAGGATGTGCAGCTCCCGCTCAGCGTGAAGAAGGGCAAGGGGTTCCGGGCCCGCGTCGACAAGATCATCGACGATATCGAGGACCGCGACGCCGAGCTTCCGGTGATCCCGAACGTGGACAGCACGTGGGCGAGCGCGAGGCTCAAGTGGCTGACGCGGGCCCGCAGCGTCTCGATCGTGCCGGACCTGGACAAGGCGGCGACCGCGAAGGTGGCGGCGGGACTGCTGGCGCTGTCCGGCGGCCGCGCCGTCACCGACCGGATCGAGGGGATCGGCCGCGCGCTGCGCAACCTGGACCGGACCATCCCGTCCATCGCCGGGGTGAGCACCGCGATCCTGAACCTGTCCAGCGCCGCCCTGGCGACCACGAGCAGCCTGCTGACCGTGGGCGGAGGCCTCGCGTCGATCGCGAACCTGGGCCTCGTCCT
>Ga0079226_10003581_pt1 | contig 11884 bp, 13 predicted proteins | sample Poulit2014_FD_76345 | JGI IMG/M metagenome (GOLD analysis project Ga0079226, IMG submission 76345) | Agricultural soil microbial communities from Georgia to study Nitrogen management - Poultry litter 2014 | ecosystem: Environmental > Terrestrial > Soil > Agricultural land | place: USA: Georgia... | reverse complement strand
AGGACTTAAAATCCTGTGACCCGAAAAAGGTCGTGCGGGTTCAACCCCCGCTCCGGGCACTCCTCTTAATTTATCTCATGTATTACATGTACGCTATTAGTATTACCAAGCTCATTCAGACTTCAGGTTCATTGGTTGTTTTGCAGCTTTAATTGCAGGATACCACGACGCCAATAAGGAGACGAACAGTATAGTGACCCAAACCAATACAAAATCAATCCAATGCATATCTACAGGATAGGCATTAATTACAAAAGTACCTCCTCCTAATTTCACCCAGCCGAAATGCTGCTGACCCAGACAGACTAATAATGCGATAACTGTTCCTACAGCAGCTCCGGAAAAAGAAACTAAAAGACCTTCAGCCAGAAAAATACGTTGAATCAACTTATGTCCGGCTCCCATCGCTTTTAAAATAGAAATATCTTTCCTTTTCTCTATTACCAACATGGATAAAGCCCCAATCATATTAAAAGCAGCAATAATAAATATAAAACAAAGGATAGCATATACTGCCCATTTCTCTGTCTGCATCACCAAGTACAGGGATCGGTTTTGTTCGTATCTCGTCTCTATTTTGAATTTCTTAGATGGGAAAATCGAAGACACTCTCTTCTGTACTTTTTCTTTATCAGCCCCCGGAACTAAAGAAAGTTCTATAGCAGAAATTTCACTTCTCCCTTTCCCCATCAACGATTGCAAATACCCAAGGTTAGTCAGCACATATTTATTATCAAAATCCTGCTGAATCGCGAAGGTTCCAGCTGGCGTAATAGTACCTGTATAAAAGGCACTCTGAGGCATCATCATTACCCGCCCATTCGCTTTGGGCAAATAAATAGTCACAGGAAATGGATTACTTACCGCATCTATACCCAAAATGGAAGCAACGCCTGCGCCAAAAACAGCTTTTGGCTTTTGTGCAGTACCCAAATCAAACAAACCTCTTATAATCCTCGATTGTACCCCGGTTACTTTATGAAATGCACTATCCACACCCTTTAATTCTACAATCATCTTTTCTCTGCCATTTCTCAAGAGCGCTTTTTCCTCTAAAGACTTGGACAATCCGTCAATCGAAGGCACTGCTTTTAAAGAATCTAATTGCTCTGGAGAAACAATCATCGTTTTTCCGTAAATAGGAGAAACCTTAAGCTCCGGATAAAAAGAGGAATACAAAGACTTTACCAATCCCTCGAAACCATTGAACACACTCAGCACAACAATCAATGCAGTAGTACCAACAGCTATGGCGCTCATGCTTACCCAAGAGATAATATTAATAGCCTGTGCAGATTTTTTTGCCTTTATATACCGAAATGCAAATTTCCAAATCAAGGTAAATGAGGAATTTTTAAGATGAAAAATTTATCCTTTCTGCTTATCCTCGTCAATTTTCTTAAAAACCTCCTCCATCTTAAATACATAATCCAATGTATCATCCAAATAGAAGGCCAGCACAGGAATACGTCGTAATTGATGCCGAAGATTATTACCCAATTCCCGCTTAATTGCACTATGCTTTTCTTTAATCTTTTCTAACACCACCTCATCGTCTTCTCCCTTAAAAATACTTATATAGACCCTTGCTTCCAACAAATCCGGCGTCATGCGTACATGCGAAATAGATATCAAAGCGCCATTGATCATACTCAGACTAAGATGTTGAAATACATTACCTAATTCCTGCTGCACAAGTTGACCAATCTGTTTTTGTCTTTTGCCCTCTTTCATAATAAGATTTGTAATGACTGAATAAGTCGTAAATTTACACATTTTTTCCGACGGGTAACTATTTATCCTCATTGAATATTAACTATGAAAAGTCTATATCCCATATTAAGATACCTGAAACGGCATACCAAAGCGATCGTAGCATACTTCATTTGTAACTTGATTTCTGTTATTTTCTCTTTGGTATCTCTGACTATGCTCATTCCTTTTCTCTCTCTTATCTTCAATAAAATGGATTTAGTCAGAGTGAAACCGCCTTTTAGTTTATCGGCTGATGCATTAATCGAAACTTTTAATTTTTATCTTTCGCAAATCATTATTGAACAGGGGCGAGTCTCCGCGTTAGGATTTATTTGCATCATGGTTATTACCGCTATCCTTTTCAAGAATTTCTTTCTTTATTTAAGTCAGTGGATTAATTCACCTATCAGAAACGCAGTCATCAATGATATGCGGTCGGATTTATATTCCAAAGTTTTAAGATTACCGATAGGCTATTTTTCCGAAGAAAGAAAAGGGGATATTCTAAGTAAAATGACGAATGATTTACAAGAAGTAGAGAGTTCAATCATCAGCGTTTTGAATACCGCATTGCGACAGCCCATCACCATTATTGTCTTTCTGTTGGCCATGATTAAAATCAGTCCAAAGCTGACTTTGTTCTTAATTATTCTCCTGCCTATTACCGGTTTTGTCATTGGTCGAGTAAGTAAATCACTAAAAAAGAAATCCAAAGCTGGGCAAGAAAAACTGGGAGACATTCTTTCTATTATGGAAGAAACGCTGGCAGGCATGCGTGTTGTGAAGGCTTTCAATGCAGAAGACCAGCGAAAAAGCCGATTTATGGGAGAAAATAATCACCTTTTTCATATTAAAAATAGCATTTACCGACGAAGAGATTTGGCTTCTCCTATGTCAGAATTTCTAAGTATCATCGTACTTTGCATCGTTCTATATTTTGGCGGACGCATGGCACTTGGGGCCGATCAAGTGGTAAGTGCCGAAAACTTTATCGCTTATATTGCCATTTTTTCCCAAATCATTTCTCCCCTAAAATCCTTTTCCACTGCCGCTTATAATATTCAAAAAGGCAGTGCCAGTGCGGATCGAATTCAAAACACGCTAGAAGTAAAAGAAGCTATTACAGAGAAACCGGATGCACACCCCATCTCTGATTTCAAAAATTCTATTGCCTTTTCTGATGTTGACTTTGCTTATCATAAGAAAACAATATTGAAAAATATAAATATTGAGATTCCTAAAGGCAAAATGATAGCCCTTGTTGGGGCTTCCGGAGCCGGAAAATCTACACTTGCCGATCTCATACCAAGATTCCATGATGTAAAAAATGGGGCAATAAAAATTGATAGCATCAATATAAAAGATTACAAAATAAAAGATCTTCGCAATTTGATGGGAATTGTCACCCAAGAACCTATCTTATTCAATGATACCATCTTCAACAATATCGCATTAGGAAGTCCAAATGCCACTAAGAATCAGGTAGAGATTGCAGCTAAAGTAGCCAGTGCACATACCTTTATCATGCAGAAAGAGCATGGTTATGATACCAATATCGGGGATAGAGGCAATCTGCTTAGTGGTGGAGAAAGACAAAGAATAACCATTGCCAGAGCAGTACTAAAAAACCCGCCAATTCTTATTTTGGATGAAGCCACTTCTTCTCTGGATACAGAAAGCGAACGTTTCGTTCAGGAGGCAATAGATAAGCTAATGGAAAATAGAACCACGGTAGTCATTGCCCATCGCCTATCAACTATTCAAAATGCGGATGAAATTATTGTTTTGAACCAGGGAGAAATCGTAGAGCGAGGGAAACATAAAGCACTTATAGACAAGGGTGGATATTACTACCGACTGGTCAAAATGCAACAATTTGATTAATCGATTCACCTCAAAAAAATCCTATCCTATGCCACATCAGGAAAAGCCCTACTCTCCCTACCTCACCTTTGATCGGGAAGAATGGGCTGAATTAAAAGATAATGAAATTATCCACATATTAAAAAAAGACATCAATCGATTAAAAGCTTTAAATGAACCACTCACACAAGAGGAAGTTCAGAAAATCTATTTACCTCTTTCCCGACTTTTGGATTTTTATGTAAAAGCCAGTGGAGAATTATATACTGTAACAGATAAATTTTTACATACCCAAAGCAAAAAGGTACCTTTTATCATAGGCATTGCCGGAAGTGTGGCCGTTGGGAAAAGTACAACTGCAAGAGTATTACAACATCTTTTAAGCCTGTGGCCGGAGAGTCCGAAAGTAGAATTAGTCACAACCGATGGTTTTCTTTATCCCAATAAAATATTAGAAGAAAGAGGACTCATGAAAAGAAAAGGCTTTCCTGAAAGTTACAATACCCGGAGATTGATTCATTTTCTCGCCAATATAAAAGCTGGAGTTCCTAAGATTCCGGTACCGGTTTATTCTCATCTCTACTATGATATCCAAAATGAAGATACCCGCTGGATTCATGAGCCCGACATCGTCATATTGGAAGGGATTAATGTATTACAAGGCAGTGGAGGTACAGAAGATATCAGAGACGCATTTGTATCCGACTTTTTTGATTTTTCAATCTATGTAGATGCAGATCCCAAGCATATCAAACGTTGGTATATAGAACGTTTTGAAACTTTAAAAAAGACGGCCTTTAAAAATCCAAAGTCCTATTTCAAAAGATATTCCCATCTTTCAGAAACCAAAAGCAGAGCTACAGCAGCTAAAATATGGGAAGAGATTAATCAACCCAACCTAGAAGAAAATATACTAACAACAAGGAATCGGGCTAAACTCATCCTTAGAAAAGGACAGGATCATTTTGTGGAACAAGTGTTATTAAGAAAACTTTAACGTCTCTCTTTTTGAACTAAAGGAATTCTTATCTATGACTGTATTACAAAGAAATGAGTAACACACCTTCGTTCCAAAAATAGAAAGGCAAGCTTCAAAAGCCTGCCTTTCATATTGTTAAACCCTTTAACAATGACGATGTTGGCATAAGGTTTGTTTCATAAAACAATGAGATCTTATTATTTAAACTAAAACAATTTGAGTTATGAAACGTATCATTCCAATGGCCGCAGCCGGTTTATTTCTGGCTACTGCCGCATTCGCCACTGTCGGTTCAACGAACCCATTGACGGTTAATGATCAGTCTGCAATTACGGATACTATTCCAACTGAGCAGACTCAGCCGACACCACAGACTCAGCCAACTCCACAAAAAACGGAGGAGCAAAATCCAATGATGACTGAGCCCACAAAAACAGACACCGAACCTCAATTGAACCAGGAAAAGCAGAAAACTTCTCCTTTATTAAAGGAAGAAGATTCTACAGAAACTGATTCTCTTGAGAGTCAAGGATTCTAAATTGTAAATATGAAAAGAAAAGAGACTGTCTGACCCTTAGACAGTCTTTTTTCATTTAATATATTTACTACACAAACATAATCTATTTTTCGAGTTTCACCAACCAATAGTTCTTTTTCCCACGCTGTATTAACAAATAATTATTAAGAATAAGGTTATTTTCAGAAACTTGAGTTTCTATTCCTTCTATTTTTTCTTTATTCACACTTATTCCTCCACTTTGAACAGCTTTCCTAGCCTTCCCTTTAGATGGGAAAATTCCTGTTTCAGCTAAAAAACCGACTATATCAGGTGCTTCATTCAGACTTTCTTTAGCAATAGTAACCTGTGGAACACCATTGAGCACCTTCAGCAGTTGTTTTTCATCCAGCGCTTTCAATACTTCAGTAGTTCCCTTTCCGAAAAGCACCTGAGAGGTCTTAATAGCCAATTCATACTCTTCTTTTCCATGCACAAATACCGTAATCTCCTCCGCAAGTTTCTTCTGTAACAAACGTAAATGCGGCGTTTCCTGATGTGCCTTAACCAACTCTTCAATTTCGTCTTTTGAGAGGAAAGTAAACGTTTTAATATACCGTTCAGCATCAGCATCAGCAGTATTTAACCAAAACTGATAAAACTGATAAGGGGTTGTTCTTTCTGCATCTAACCAAATATTCCCTCCTTCGGTTTTACCAAACTTTCCACCATCTGCCTTGGTCACCAATGGACAAGTAAAGGCAAAAGCTTCGCCCCCATCTTTCCTCCGGATAAATTCTGAACCAGTAACAATATTCCCCCATTGATCAGAGCCTCCCATCTGCAACTTACAATTTTCATTCTTGTATAAATGATAATAATCGTACCCCTGAATCAACTGATAAGAAAACTCTGTAAAAGACATCCCTACCTCACTATTCAATCTTTTCTTTACGGAATCTTTCGCCATCATATAATTAACGGTAATATGCTTCCCCTGGTCACGTATAAAATCCAGAAAAGTATAATTTTTAAACCAATCAAAATTGTTGACTACTTTGGCCGCATTCTCTTTTCCATCATCAAAATCCAAGAATTTTTCCAATTGCAGTTTCACCCCTTTTAGATTTTTCTGTAAAGTATTTTCATCTAAAAGTGTACGTTCTTGAGATTTCCCGGTAGGATCTCCTACCATTCCGGTAGCCCCCCCCACCAAAGCAATGGGTCGATGTCCTGCTTTTTGCAAGTGTACTAATAATAAAATAGGCACTAAGCTACCAATATGCAAGGAATCGGCAGTAGGATCAAAACCTATATATCCGGAAGTTACTTCTTTATTTAATTGCGCTTCGGTACCGGGCATGATATCCTGTATCATCCCTCGCCATTGCAGCTCTTCTATCAGTGTATTCATTTATCCAAAAGTTTGTGCAAATTTACAATAAATCGGAATTGATTTCCAGAATAGTATGCTACAATTATACGAAAGATCCTTATCACTAGAAATAACCCAGGAACTTATTGTATGACGCAACCTCCTCAAGCCAGCGACTGAGCCTTTAAGACATACTTCCCCACCATATCAAATTCCAGATTTACCGCATTCTCCTCCTTCATCTCTTTCATACTCGTATGCTCTAGTGTATAAGGGATGACAGCTATAGAAAAATGATCTTCAGAGACCTCAAAAGCAGTCAGACTAATTCCATTTACTGCAATAGATCCCTTCTCAATAACCAAAGCAGAAAATTTTTTCGGAAAATGGAAAGTAAAAACGATACTTCCTTCTTTTTCCAGCCGCGCTACACATTCCCCTACCGTATCCACATGGCCCTGTACAATATGTCCATCCAATCTCTTCTCCAGTGTAAGTGCACGTTCTAAATTAACAGAATCTCCTGTTTCTAATTGATTTAAATTCGTTTTTGCAAGTGTTTCTTCCACCGCTTCTACCTGATGTACACCGCCTTCTGTTTTTAATACCGTCAGACAAGCACCATTATGCGACACACTCTGATCTTCTTTCAAAGAAGCACTAATGGATGAAGAAATAGAGAAAATCAAATTACCCTTTTGTTTCTTTATTTCTTTCACCGTACCCACGGTTTCTACAATACCTGTAAACATAGAACTTTTATATTTTTATGCAATTTACAGCTACTATCCTTTAAGACAATAGAGCATCCCAAAATGCATTATTTAAACGTCTAGTACAATAACAAAAAAGGTTATCGATACTCAAGTCGTATTTTCCGTGATCCAAGGAGGTAATACTAAACCCGTTTTAGAACAACGACTTGAATACTCATCTTTAAATTTCAAACTATAAAGGATACTCAATTCGATATACCACAAACATAGCTGGACTGCTTCAGATAATGTTTTAACACTTATTTTATCAAGTTTCTTTCTCTTTTTTTGTTGGAAGTGAATGATAGCATTCCTAATCTGTACAACAGCTTCAATTACATCTATACAGCTATACGTCCTTCTGTATTCTTCTAAAGATGAAAATTCGCTTGGGACACTCTTATCTTTGATTGATAACTGAGAGACTAAAAGTCTTAGTTTAGATGCAGCAGAAATCTTTTTAGCATCTTCTCCTAAGATTAATTTTTTATTCTCAACAATCAACCAATTATAGAGTAATTCCAAGGCAGTCTGTGCCATAATCAAAGATCCTTCTAAACCGCCTTTATTACAGTTCACTTCTGTGTACCAATGAACAATAGACAACAGAAAGGACTTGTTCTCATTACTTTTCTTCCAAACACTCTAAAATTCCGAGAAAAGGCTATTCAAATAGCTTGACGATCCTGTATTACACCAACTATGTTTATATCTAAAAATATCATTTCTATAGCTTCTAACCTCTATTAAACACTCCTAACTATCCCCCTAATCCACGTAGGTAACCTTCATAATATCCTTCACCCCTCTGATTTCCTTTTTTGACAAATTCCCAAATTTCTTCACAACTCTTTTACGATCAACTGTTCTTATTTGGTCTAACACGATTCTTCCTTTTGTATTCCCTTCCTTTATTTTAACCCTTGTTGGATATGACTTTGAACTACTCGTAATTGGGGCAATCACAATTGTTCGGAGATATTTATTCATTTCATCGGGTGAAATAACTAAGCAGGGTCGTGTTTTTTTCATCTCGCTACCTATGGTAGGATCTAAATTCACTAACACAATCTCATACTGACTTATTTCCATTCTTCAAAAGCTTCATCCTGAAAAACATCCGCTATCAGCAATTGATCATCTCCATTTTCACTCATTGTTTTAAATTGTTTTTCCCAGCCCTTTCTTGGATTGGGTTTCGATTTTAGAACAATTTCTCCCTTCCTCAAAATCAATTCTACGCTATCCGTAATTTGATATTCTTTCAAAATGGTCTTTGACAATCTGATGCCTTTCGAATTACCTATATTTATTATCGGGATCTCCATTCTTTTTTATTTTATAATTACAAAGTAATAACTTTTACTTCGAATTTCCAAACCCTATGATTTTACTGTTCTTCTATGGCGAAACTACTTCTAACTCTAAACCTGTAGCACTAGAAAACGTAATGGATTGCAAATCCTTTTTGTCTATAATAAAAGAAACTTCTTTATCTATTTTTTTTATCTGTTCTCTTAAAGCAAATAAAGCATCTCGATCTGAAATAAAAAAAGCTAATCGATCAACAGTACCACTACCATAGAAGCTTTTTGGGGCAGCAGAAGTAAATAGAACATCTACATAATTTCCGGGTGTATCCGTTACTGCATAGCGAAATCTATCACCTTTTTGCGCCACCAACCGATGATTCAGATATTGCATTAACATAGTCTCCGTACGACCATAACTACGTTCCCAAATTTCTACATTATACAACCCCCTAAGTGCATTTTCCACTGCAATATTGGGATTCTCAATTCCGGATCTTTGATCCTTATCATTAAACACCAACTCCAAACCTAATCCATCTCTATCTTCAAAATATACCACTACTTCGCCCTCAAATCTTTCTTGAGGATGTTTATAAGGTACATTATACTGTTCAAACCGATTCAACCAGAATTCCATTGCCTTTGCAGAGACCGAAAAGGTAGTAGTATTTACCATCGCCGTGCCATGGCGCCCCTGCTTTTCCTCTTCATAAGGAGAAAAACTCAAAATAGCCTGTGACATCCTTTTTCCGGTACCGAAAAACACATGATTTACCTCCGGATTATCCCAATAGGCTTGCTTTTTAATAAAATGAAGACCAAGGACTACGGTATAAAAATCCGTAGTCCGTTGTAGGTCTGATGAAAAAGCTGAAACATGATGAATCCCTGATACCTGAGACTTCATATTCATAATATACTCCTATTCTAAAGTTCCAAATTTCCCATTTTGAAAATCTTCAAATGCCTGAATTAACTCCGCCCTTGTATTAAGAACAAAGGGACCTTGTGCAGCAATAGGCTCTTTAATCGGTTCTCCACCAAGAACCAAAACAATAGCACCTTCCGAAGCCTCTATGGTAAAATCTGTCCCCTCATTTCCAAATAAAACAAAATGATCAGTAGATACTTCTTTCTCTCCATTAACAACCACTTCTCCTTCAATAATTAAAATCGCAGTGGTATAGTTTGCAGGAAATGAGAAATCAGCCTTTTTGCCATGTTTTAGCTTAGCATTAAACAAATGAACCGGCGTGAATGTGGAAGCCGCCCCTTTCGTTCCTTTATATTCTCCGGAAATAACTTCAATTTCTCCAGCTCCGCCTTCTAGCGCATATCTCCCCATACTTTCTTTCGTAATAGACTGATATTTAGGAGCGCGCTTTTTATCCTCTGCCGGCAGGTTTACCCAAAGCTGTACCATTTGAAATTCTCCTCCCTTTTTACTAAATTCTTCCTCATGGAATTCTTTGTGTAAAACACCATTTCCTGCAGTCATCCATTGAACATCCCCTTCTTTAATCACACCACCGCCACCGCTACTGTCGTTATGAGCAACACTGCCTTTATAGGCAATAGTGACGGTTTCGAACCCTTTATGAGGATGTACCCCAACCCCTCTGGGCGTATCAGAAGGCGGAAAAGTAAATTTAGAATTGTAATCCATTACCAGAAATGGATCCATTCTTTGAAAGTTTAATCTCGGATCACCGGGAATAAATCCATGCACTCTAAATCCATCTCCAACAAAATGTGGTCTTGGCGGTGCGATAACTGCTTCTACATTTTTAATAGACATCATTACTCCTTTTATTATTTTATACAAAATTAAAGGAAGTAAAATTAGGAGTGGTTCTCCTATGTTAATAAAAAAATTTGGCTCTATGCTGTAGGGTGAAAGCTATATTCATTAAGTATCCTGCATTAAGTGTTCTGCCATAGGCTTTATGCTTTCAATCACAGTTCCAAAATATTTCCTTTCCTATCTATCTTAAAAGCATCTACCGTTTCCTGATTAACATCTTCAACAACTACTTTAATATATTTTCTAGTCACTTCAAAATGTGCCACATCTTTTTGACCCACTACCAAAATAGGGTAATCATTTCCCGACTTCCCTCCCGGATTAATTCTTTTAAAACGATGCCAATGACCGGAAATAACCAAATCCACATTGGCTTTATTGGCTAATTTCGTCCATTTTTCATTCTGACCATCTACCCATCCCCAATGAGGATCATGCACCAATAAAATCCTGAAGGGCGCATCCTTTAAAGCTTTACTAGTATCTACGTACTTTTTAACCCAGGCAAACTCATCAGCTCTATAGTCCTTCAAATCATTTAATCCTGAATATACATTGGTAGAATCAGGCTTATCTTCTCCGGAATCGATCACTATAAAATGAGCGGGGCCTTCATTAAAAGTAAAATAAAAATTCCCGCCATGGTAAGGGAAGTAATCAAACCAATGACGCGCATAAGGACCTCTTAAATCATGGTTTCCCCTGACGTACAAGAAAGGAATTTTTTGGTTTAATCCATCGGCAATAGGAGTAAGGAATTTATTAAATATTTGTTTCTGACTAACAACATAATTCAGCGCATCTCCTGTTTGAACAAAAAAATCTGTTTTAGACCAATCTACGAGATTCATAAGCTCCTTTATTCGTTCCACATTTTCATGAGTATCTGAAATAGAGCTAAAATGAATTTCGGATTTATTTCTATCAAAAGTAGTGAAAGAATACACCGGACTCTCCACCCATTTTCCCATAACAGGCCAATAAGGCTTAATTTTTACAACTCTGCGAGAACGCACTTTATAATTATAGGTTTGACCAGGGTGTAAATCTGAAAGTCTGATCCATTGAAAAGTACCTATAGCCAACAAACCATGCGCCTGTCTTACTGCAACTTTTTTATTTTCCGGCGCTCCCTTTTCCCAATAAATAACCTGAGACTGACTCATAGACTCCGTTAACCACGCCACAGTCATTCCTGTTTCAGAAGGATCAATTAAATAAGGATCTTGTAGGACGACCGGTTTTATATCTTTCACAGGATATGGTTCGTCAGCACCTTGAGCACAAGCATTCCTGACACCAGCAACAGCAAGGAAAAGAAATAATATACCTAAATATTTTTTCATTCTACTAAAAATTATGTAAAACAGAGCAAACCAAACCTTACTCTTATTTTATCTTTTCATATATCAACAAAAGCCTGTTTATCTCTACTGTGGATTATCGGTAGCCAAGACGACTCGAACGCCAAGTTCCTGTGAAATTTGCATCACATTCACCAAAGACTCAATAGGTACATTTTTATCAGCATTTACCACAATAGT
>Ga0079226_10003580_pt1 | contig 11885 bp, 15 predicted proteins | sample Poulit2014_FD_76345 | JGI IMG/M metagenome (GOLD analysis project Ga0079226, IMG submission 76345) | Agricultural soil microbial communities from Georgia to study Nitrogen management - Poultry litter 2014 | ecosystem: Environmental > Terrestrial > Soil > Agricultural land | place: USA: Georgia... | reverse complement strand
GCCAGGTCATCGAGGTGTCTCGAACGACCTGGCCGTCTGTGTGTCTGGAGCGGATGACGGGAATCGAACCCGCGTTATCAGCTTGGGAAGCTGAGAATGCCTCGCGCGGCCAACCTCGCACTTCGCTTACCTGCGCGGATGCTGTCTGACTCTCCGGCATTCCCCGTCGCTCCCCGGTGTTGACCGCCTCGTGTGGCACGTGTGTGGCACGACAGCGAGTCTCCACGAGCAGGAAGGCGGCGGTCTCGCTCGCGCGGTGCGTGTGCTCCTCCGGTGGGTGCCACTCCGACACCTTCAGCGAACGATAACCACGGATTCGGACCGAGGTGCCCGGTAGCGCTGGAAACAGTCACCCAAGACAGACGCATTCCGCTACCGGGTGACTCGGGGAACGAACACGCCAGCAACCATAGGCCAGTGGTCGTGATGGTGCTGTTCTTGGGACTGTGAGATCAACCCCGGTGCTTCGCCTGTTCTGCGGCTGCCGACCGAGCGAGGGACCGGGCGGTAGCCCGCAGCCCTCGCCGGGCGAGCGAGCCGCCGCGACGGCGTTCGCGCCGTCGCCTTGATTGCACACAGACAGATTCGGCAATTCCATCAGGACTGAAATTTGTTATGCGAAGCTTAGGACTAAAGTCCGCTCCATGAGAATGGCCACATGTGGCCATCTCTTTCTAGTGCTAATTCGGGCACTGACATGTAGAGTATCGTGGCTCTTTGGCCAAGGAGGAAGCATGAATAGCAACGAGAATGATGTCGTTGAACTCAATAATAAAATTGTCCTACTCAAAAGCTATATGGACTCAGCTAAAAGGAAGTCCATTTATGGCACCTTGCTCATAGTGGCTGGAGCCGTAGGCGTTATTGTCTATTTTATTGATTATTTTGCCTTTGACTGGCAGGGGATAGCTCCCTATGTAAAGCTAATAATTCTCGTAGGTTTTATTGGTCTTTTCCTTTGGGGTGTGGGGTTTCGTGCCGTTCCAGGGGTGAGGATCCACGAAGAAAATCTTGCTGATGACCTGGTCACGTCATCTCGCAATGGCTACCGAACGGTTGGCCAGTTGGATATTGAGCTTCGTCGAATCCGAGACAAGAAGAAGGAAATGATCGCGGATTCTGATGAGGATGTAGACGCACGAAGGAAGTCATACAGAGAAGAAGCTGTCTTCTACGTTGAGGAACTCAGGATGGAGAGTGGTTTCTATCGAAAGGTGAGCAACTTTGTTCAAGGGGTTGTCATCGTTGGGTCCCTACTCGGATCCTTCGTGGCAGCTAGCTCTTTTTTTGTCCGCGAATACTCATGGCTTGTTGCTGCAAACAGTTTGGCTATTGGTATTGCTTCTGGCTTTGCTGGTTACTGGAAGTATAAAGAGCGTAGCTTCTATGCCCAACAGACAGCTGATCTGATCGAACATGAAATTGAGTCGTTTGATCTCGAGATCGGTCGTTATGAAAGTGGTTCTCCTGAAGGGAAGAACCTCGCTTTTTCTAAGGAAATTCTGCGACTCAGGCAAGATCAGAAAATGCGAGAGCAGAATCTCGACCAGCCTTCTTCAAGTGGGGAAGAGTCACGGAAATGAATAAAAGGCACGGTACATTCCTTGTATTGATTTTTTCTGCGATCGCTTTAACTGGATGCTCTGCAACTTACGATGAGAAGGTTAGATACCTTGAAGAAATTGCTCAGAGAGGCGTAGAGATGCATAAGATTATCGAGGATCTCGAAGGAGAGGAAGCTGATGAAGAGCAGTGCAGAGAGGCAAGCAGGGTCTTGAATAAGGACCACCCTCGTATTAGCGAGGAAGACAGGGAAGCGTGGGTGGAGCTAGTGGAAGGAGTGTTTGTCAGTGCTTGCGTTTCGGGTAGATACTAGAAATTTTTACCCTAAAATAAACCCGGTCAAGTTCATTTTTTGCTCATTCCTAGCACTTCTTTTATCGACTGGCTGTGCTGCAAGCTACCAGGAAAGGAATGACTACTTGCTAGAAATGGCTCAGAGGGGTGTAGAGGTAAATAAACTGTTTCGAGGTCAAGGGCAAGAGATTACTGAAGAGCTATGCGAATCGGCAAACCTGGCACTCAATGATGATATCCCTTCAAATCGATCTTGGGGATACGAGTCTACAGTAGAATGGGAAGAATTAGTACAGGAGACTTTTGTCAATGCCTGCGTTTCTGGGGAGTACTAATAATTTCTCACTTGCATTGATGATTTCCACACAAGATCGAAGCTTCTGACGTAGATATCAAATATTTCTGAAGAAGTGTTGCGATTTATCTCAATCACAGGCGACTTCGCAGCGGGAAGCCCGTAAACGTGATGGTTTACGAGGATACGCTTCTCTGTGAAGTAGATGGAGTTGTAGAGGATGGTGGAGTGGGCGCGGATCTCCATCCTTTTGATGCCATGTAGTGTTCGGAAGAGTAGAAAAGCATTACTCGCCCTGCCAACCATCGCTTCGCCGATCTGCTCATCTCTTCCGCGTTGCTTCACTGGCGCCGACTCCGGTTCCCCAAGAAGAATGCGGACGTTCACGCCGGAGCGAGCCTGCGCTCCGAGAAGTTGCAGCACTCCCGCGTCGTCGGCAAGGAATAGGCCGCTGTAGACCAGGATGCCGATCTCCTGTTCCGCTTCGTTGAACAAATCGTGCCAGACCTCACGGGGTACCTCCCAGCGGTGTGGATAAACACGGTGGGCGCGCTCGGAGAGTGGGGCGCGTTTTTCTGTGGAGTGGCTTTTCTGTGGCCAAAGGCGGTCCTCCTGGACTTGAAGGAGTTCGGCCAGTGCCCAGCGGTGGCGAGGGTAGGGGCGTGTGCCGGATAGCCATCGGCGCACGGTCTTGGGGTCGACGCCGAGATGTGCGGCTACGTCGGTCTCGGTGAGTCGGGACGCGGCCAGTGCTTCACGCAATGCAGTGTTCACGTCGGTGCCCTCCCGGGGGTACGGGAACCCGACGATAACAGAAGACGTCCCTAGACGTCCCTGAAGTTGTCCGATGCGTGGTACACATGTCCGCTTACGCAGAGCATCGTTTCCGCATGTAAGAGGACTCCGGCTCAGTCTGCGATCTCGCTGGAGTCTTGCCTACCTCCTCAGGGGGAACCATGCGGAATCTGATCCCATACCGGCAGGCACGCGGACCAACGACGCGCCGGGCAGCTACGCCGTGCACACGGCTTCCGTTCACTCCTGTGCCTCCGGCCCCTCCGGTCGCCCCTATGGCGCGGGTGGTGCGTCCGTACGTCATGCACAAGCGGCGTCGCCCGGTGGCGGTTGACCAATCGCTGCTTGGTCTGGAAGTGCTTCTTGAGATTTCCCGGATGGAGGCCGTAGCAGCATGACCTCTACCTCTGTCCCGAATACTCTCCTCTTCCTCCTCCAACGCCACTACCGGCGACAGTGGTCGATCCGCCGTAACGGGGGCCTGTGGGTCGCGACTGCCACGCGCCGTGACGTCAAGCACGCGCCGACGCTGATCGAGGAGAACGTTGAGGTCTTCGTTCATCAGCTTGAGTATCCGCCTGCGGGGATAGGCAACTTCGAGCTGTCCAGCGAGCGCCTCACAGAGGGTCGGTTCTGTGCTGGGAGTGCCAAAGACGGTCCTCTGGGGGGTGAGGACCGACCGTAGGCCGGTGCCGCCGTAGTTGTTCATCGGTGCTGGCTCTGCGGTTGGGACGTCCGTCTGGTGCCGACCGTGGGGGAGGTCCTTGGACCTGGTCGGCATCGGGACGTCTGTACAGCTATCTCGAGAAAGCTGGCTTGCTAGCTTTCTAGCAAGACTTGTTTAGATCTTTTCAGACCTGACGATCCGCCTTGCTGTAAGTCATCTCGGAGGAACCTACTTGAGCGCGCGTACCCCGTGGGGGACCTATCACCAGATCGCGGAAGCCTTGCGCTCTCGCATCACCAGCGGGGATCTCACGCCGGGGGACGCGCTTCCCTCCGAAGCTGCTCTCGGCCAAGAGTTCAGTGTCTCGCGCACGACCGTGCGTCGCGCCTTGGCCGAACTGGAGTCAGAACGGTTGATCAAGGCCCTACCGGGAACCGGCCGTGTTGTCTGCACTCCACGGGAGCGCGCGAGTGCTGGGGCCGAAGACAACCCGCCTGCTCAATACCGGCGCATCGCGGCCGACCTTCGAGAACGCATCACCAGCGGTGAGCTCTCCCCGGGCGCTGCCCTGCCCAGTGAGGCGGCCTTGGTCCGTCAGTACTCAGTGTCGCGCGGGACGGCTCGTCAAGCTCTCTCTGAGTTGGAAGGCACGGGGCTCGTCGTCGCCGTGCACGGTAAGGGACGGTTCGTCAAGGGCACGGAAACCACCACGGGTTAGCCTGGACATGTGGGACATGTTCACTGGGCGCGGAAGCTCGCGCGAGAACTGCTCGAACAGCCGCTTCCCCGACGCTGGGCGCATTCCCAGGGGGTAGCCGAACAGGCGCGGTCCCTCCGAGCTGTGCTCGGCGAGCATGCCGACCTGGTGGAAGCCTCCGCTTGGCTGCATGACATCGGGTACTCGCCGGACCTGGCGACCACGGGCTTTCATCCCCTCGATGGTGCCCGCTACCTGCGAGATGCCCAACAGGCTGACGAAACCCTGGTTTCTTTGGTGGCCTACCACTCCTGTGCCGTGGTGGAGGCCGAGGAGCGGGGCTTGCTCGCTCCGCTGAAGGACGAGTTCGACGCTCCGCCAGATGATCTGTTGGACGCGCTCACCTACTCGGACATGACCACCGGGCCGGACGGAACACACCTGCCGGTCGAACGGCGCTTGTCAGAGATCTTGGAACGTTACGCGCCTGAGGATCTGGTGCACCGATCCATCACGCGTTCCTCACCACTACTGACGGCTTCTGTCCACTCGGTGCAACACCGTCTGGCCGAGGTGCGCTGAGCGTTCACCCGATGTGGGTCGGGCCTCCGGTGAGGAAGTCGTCCACCCGTATACGCATGGATCGGTCCATCCGATACCCGGCAAGCTCGGCCTTGGGAACCCACACGACTTCCTTGGACTCGTCACTCGGTCTGGGCTCTCCTGCAAGCGGGCGGGCGGTAAAGGCGAGGGAGAACTCCTGCCGGGCCTCGCCGTCGCTGGTGTAGTAGATGATGTGCCTCGGGTCGCTGTAGATCCCCGTGATCCCGGTGATCTCGCACCTGACCCCGGTCTCTTCCAAGGTTTCCCGCATAGCGGCCTGCGGCACAGACTCTCCGAGATCGATGGCGCCACCGGGTACGGCCCAGTTGTCGTTGTCGGTGCGGCGGATCATGAGCACTTCATCGCGCTCGTTGACCACGAACACGTTCACCGACGGGACGAGGCTGTTCGCGGCCGGGGCTTCGGGGTCGTCGTAGTAGTCAATCCGCTTACCCATGGGGCGCCTCTCCTCAGTCGAGCGGGGTCGCGTCCGTCCAGACCTTCTCGAAGCTTTGCAGGTAGGTGCCGACCATCTCACCACCGGGGATCTTGCGCAGGTGGAAGACGGGCGCCTCGGACGCCATGGCGCCGTAGACGTGCGTGTTGATGATCAGCTGGTCGTCGGCGCGGTAGATCGAGTTGTACAGCGTCGTCCCGTGGAGGCGGAACTCGGTGCCCTCGACGGCACGCAACGACCGGTACAGCACGATCACGTTCCGGATCTTCGCGGTCAGAAGTTCATCCAGCCCTTCGTCCCTGCCGCGCTGGGCGACCGCTTCGCTCTCGGGGTTCCCCAGCAGGACGCGCACGCGGACCCCGGCCTTGGCCTTGTCCGCCAGAAGCTTGATCATGCTCGGGTCGTCGGCCAGAAAGAACCCGCTGAAGACCAGGATCGAGATCTCTTCCTGGGCGCTTTCGAAGATCTGCCGCCACAACTCCGGCGGGACGCTCCACCGGTGCGGGTAGATCTCGATGATCTCGCTCTGTGAGGCGGCCTTGCTCTGCTCCGGAGTAAGGGCCTTGGGCCAGAGGTATGTCTCTTCGACGCCGAGGTAGGCAGCGGCCGAATACCGGTGCCGGCGATAGGGAGTGCGTCCCTGGGTGATCCACCGCTCTACGCTCTTGGCGTCCACGCCGATGTGCTCGGCCAGAGCTGCCGGGGTGGCTCCGCGTTGGAGCAGTGCGGCTCGCAACCTCTCGTTCGGCATGTACCTCGGGGGTTCGCTGGTCGTCTGGGGACGCGCTCACATTATCGAGACGTCCTGAACACGTCCAGCCATGTAGTGATCTCGTCCCGGCCCTGCGGGGGATGGTGGTAACCGTCCGCAAGTCCTGCACAGCAGGGAAACGACAACGGCAGACAGAAGTTCTCGGCTGCCTCTGGCTGCCAAGTTAGATACATGCTATACATGTATTGAAACTTGGTCGGAAGGGTCGCAACTGGCTCTGACCAAGGGTTCTGAACTGCATGAACGATGAGAAAAGGCTGATTGATGGCTATTCAGGGTGCGTTGCCGGTGTCCTTCGGCACGGTCTTTCCCCACGGCGCCTACGCGCTCGGGGTGGAGGCGATCACCGATTTCGAGACCAAGCGTCCGCAGATGGACAAGGAGACGGGTCTGCCGCTGTGGGCGGTGGACGTGATCGACGCCGATCCCGAAGCACGCGGCAAGGCCAAGTCGGTCAAGGTCAAGGTCGCCGCCGAGGTGTGCCCGACGTTGCCGGACGAGGTTCCGGGTTTGCCGTTCCGACCGATCGAGTTCGAATCCATGGCGGTCGTGCCCTACATCGACGACAACGGGCGTCGTCCTCGGGTGGCGTACTCGCTGCGTGCTCGTGGCGTGAAGGCCCCCGGCGCTTCCGGCGCTGCTGCTTCTGGTGGTCGTCGGACCTCGGCCAAGGAAGCCGCCTGACCCGCTACGAGACACAAGACGGGGCGGCCTGGTGCGCCAACACCTGACCGCCCCTTGATCCCCTCCCGCGACTGCGAAATCTCAGAAGAGGTGCCCCCAGTATGTCTGACAACCCCTCCGATCTGTCCGCGCTGTCCGGCCCTGCACTGGTCCGCGCTTTCCTGGCCGAGTACGACAAGCCCCGCACCACACCCCAGCAGCGGGCGGAGTTCTTCGACTTCAAGTCCCGCGTGTTCGCCACCATCGCCGAACGGGACGGCAACCCCGATGCGGACCGCTTCGCCGCCTGCGCACGTGCCGACCGTGATCTGATCTGGGCGGAGATCGCCGCCGCAGAGGCCCTGAACGGCGGTGGTGCGTAATGATGCGTCAACCCAAGGTGGGGGCCGCGCAGTCCTCGCCGACGTTGTCGACCCCGGCTCATGGGGTGCGGTGGACGACTCCGATCGTGGAAACCCCCGGCATCGTGATCCTGGGTTCGTGGATCTACCGCCTGGTCCGCTTTCTTCTCACCCTGCCGTTCCGATTCCCCGTCATGGTTGTCGCTCTGGTTGCCTCGGCCGGTGCGTGGTGGTGGCTGCACTGGCCGGGTCTCGCGGGCCTGTGGGCAACCCTGGTCCTGGTCCTGCTGGTGTGGTGGCGCGTGTGGCCGGACTCCTACCGGTACTGCGTCACGCTGCGGATGTTGGCCTGGTGGCGACACCTGTTCGTGTACCGGCGCCACTGGCAACCCGTCCTGGTGGTGGCCGGGCTCGCCGAGTCCTACCAGGAACGCCGCTACCTGCCGCGTATCCGCAAGGTTGTGTGCGACACCTGGGCCGATCGGGTCCGCGTGTCCCTGGTGGCCGGCACCTGCCCGGCCGACTTCGAACACCGTGTAACGGAGTTGGCGCACGGGTTCGCCGCTGCCTCCTGCCGCGTGGTGGTCAACGGGCCGCGTGACATCACCTTGGAGTTCCCAAGACGGGACACCTTGGCCGAACCGCTGGATGCCCTGGACATCCCCGGCGAGGTCGATCTGTCGGCTCTGCCGGTGGGTCGGTGTGAGGACGGCTCGTCCTGGTTTCTTCGGCTGCACGGGACTCACGTGTTGGTGGCCGGGGTGACCGGTGCGGGCAAGGGGTCGGTGCTCTGGTCGGCGGTACGCGCCATGCTCCCCGCTATCTCCGAGGGGACGGCCCAGGTGTGGGCGATCGATCCCAAACGGATGGAGCTGTCCTACGGGCGGAAGTTGTTTGCCCACTACGCCGACACGGGCGAGGCCGCGGTGGCGGTGCTGGAGTTGGCCGTGTCCGAGATGCAGGAACGCGCCGAACGCTATGCGGGTAAGCGGCGCTCGCACACACCCACCACGAAAGATCCGTTCGTTCTGGTGGTTCTGGATGAGGTGGCGTTCCTGACCGCCTACCACCCTGATCGCGACATCCGGCGTCGTGCTGAGAACGCGATTGCCACGTTGACCTCACAGGGGCGTTCGGTCGGCTTCTGCGTCCTGGCAGCGCTGCAGGATCCGCGTAAGGAGGTCATGAACCTGCGCAACCTGTTCCCGGACAAGGTCGCGCTGCGGTTGGACGAGGCATCGCAGGTGGACATGATTCTCGGCGAGGGTGCTCGGGATCGTGGCGCCAATGCCCACCTGATCGATGCGGCGCTGCCCGGGGTGGCCTATGTCTGGCTGGAGGGCTCGCCGTCCCTGGTGCGTGTGCGGGCGGCCTATCCGACCGATGACGACATCACCACCATGGCCAACACCTACCGCGCGGGGGTGGTCTGATGCTGACCCCTACCGGTAAGTCCACCCGGGCCGAACGGCTGGCGCAACCCTTGGCGCGTGAGGTGGCCGAACAGGTCGCTGCCGATCATGGGGTGTGCATACGGCCTGTCTCGCTGAGGCGTATCGACATAGCCACGGGCCAAACGGAAATCGTCGACGTTCCCTGTGGGTCCACGCTGGAATCCCGGTGTCCGGCCTGCGCCAAACGCAAACGGTCGCTACGTCGTAGTCAGTGTGAAGAGGGATGGCACCTGACCGAGGAACCCGTCGTGGAGCCCAACCCGCCCTCTGAGGAACAGCGCTCCTGGGTGGAACAGCGAGCCATGATCACCGCCGAACGAGATCGCCTCTCCGCCACGGGAACGGCATCGGCCGAGGACTTGGCCGCGTTGGACGCTGCTATCAGGGACCTGGACGAGGACATCACCTCCTCCGGCCTGCGGGGCTCGGTCACCCGTTCTGGGGGCTCCTCGGCCTTGTCGGGATCGCGGCGGGTGCGTTCGACCAAACGTCGTCAGGACGTGCCCGACCTTCCCAAACGACCCATGGCGAGGAAAACGGTCGGGCGGGCGTTCACCGACCCTGCTTCTGGGAAGGTGTTTCGGCCCTCGCTGTTCCTGACCCTGACCTTGGACTCCTACGGTCGGGTGCGCTCGGACGGGACCCCGGTCGACCCCTCCACCTACGACTACCGGCGGGCGGCGCGGGATACGTTGCACTTCTCCAAACTCATCGATCGGTTCGTGCAGAACCTGCGCCGGGTGGCCGGGTTCGACGTGCAATACTTCGCCTCGGTGGAACCACAACGCCGGTTGGCTCCACACCTGCACATGGCCACGCGCGGCACCCTTCCCCGGGCGGAACTGCGTCAGATCGCTGCCGCGACCTATCACCAGGTGTGGTGGCCTGCCGCCGATCGGGTTCTGTTCGAGGGGAATCACCTGCCGGTGTGGAACGAGACGGCTGGAACCTACCTCGACGCCACCACGGGGGAAGTGCTGCCCACCTGGGACGAAGCCCTGGACCAACTGGATGCCGACCCTGAGGCAGAACCCTTCCATGTGGTGCGGTTCGGCCGTCAGGTGGACGCCAAGGGGGTCGTGGCCGGGTCCGAGGACGCTGCTCGGTGTGTGCGTTACCTGGCCAAGTATCTGACCAAGGACATCGCCGACTGCCACACCATGGAAACCATCTCGCAGGAACAGCACGTGGATCGGCTGCTGGAAACCCTGCGGTTCGAGCCGTGCTCGCCCCGGTGCGCGAACTGGCTCCGGTACGGCATCCAACCGGACGAGGCCAAGCCGGGTCTGCGTCCAGGGTTCTGCCGGTCCAAGGCTCATCGCCGTGAACACCTGGGATATGCGGGCCGTCGCGTGCTGGTCTCGCGGAAGTGGTCGGGCAAGACCCTGGCCGATCACAAGGCAGACCGGCTGGCCTGGGTCCTGGACGCGCTTGGGATTAACGGCGTTAATAGCGACCCCACCGACAAGGACCAGGCGGACGAGGAAAACCGTCCTCCCGTGTTGGCCTCGGTCTCCTCGGGCTCCTTCGCCTGGGAGCTGGCCAGACCCACCGATCCCGACGTAGCTCCTCGGGAGCACCGTCTACTCCGGGCCGTGGGCGAAGCACTCAAACGCCGGTCCCAACTCGAAGCGGCGCGTACCCCCGAACGTTCGGCAATGGGAAGGGCTGCCTGATGGCGGGCAAGAAGATTCGTTCAACCGGCCGTCTGCTCACCGTTGACCAGGTGGCCGAACTCCTCAACACCTCCGTGCGCTACCCGCGTCGCCTGGTCGAGGAACGGCGCATCACCTTCGTCAAGGTCGGTCGTCACGTGCGCATCCCGGAATCGGCTCTGGACGAGTTCATCACCGCCGGCACCGTCGAGCCGGTACGCCTGCGTCGGGGGAGGGTGGCCTGATGGCGGGCAAGAAGACGCGGGTCTTCGGCAACATCCGTTCCCTGACCTCGGGACGCTTTCAGGTCCGCTATCGCAGTCCTGACGGGCGTATGCGGCCTGCTCCGACGACGTTCGCGACCAAGAAGGCTGCACAGCGGTGGCTCACGCTCAAAGAGGCGGAGATCGCGCAGGGGGACTGGTTCGACCCTGAGGCCGGGGCGGTGCCCTTCGGTGAGTACGCGGCCGAGTGGATCGAACACCGGGACCTGACGCGCAAGACGCGCCGTACCTATGAGGATCTGTTGCGCCTTCACCTGGCCTCGACGTTCGGCAGTGTGCTGTTGAGCGAGATCAAGGAGGCGGACATACGTCGTTGGCGCTCCTCCCGACTGCGGCGCAAGAAGGGCCGTGCCCAGGTTCCCAAGGCGTACCGACTCCTGCGGGCCGTGCTCAACACCGCCGTCAGGGATCGGCTGATCCGGGAGAACCCCTGTCAGATCGACGGTGCGGGCCTGGAGGACAGCGAGGAACGTCCAGTGCTGTCGGTGGCCGAGGTCTTCGAACTGGCCGAGGCGATCAAGCCGCGCTATCGGGCGCTGGTGCTGCTCGCTACGTTCGGAAGCCTGCGTTGGGGTGAACTGGCCGGCCTGCGGCGTCGACACCTCGACCTCGACGCCCGGACGGTACGGGTGAGTGAAACGGTCTCGGACGTGGGCGGGCTCTACAAGGGCAAGCCCAAATCCAAGGCGGGGCACCGAACCGTGTCCTTGCCCGAACTCATCGTTCCGGACCTGCGCCGGCACCTGGACGAGTACTCGGCTCCCGGACCGAACGGGTTCGTGTTCGTGGGCGTGCGCGGCAATCAACTGAGGCGGGGGAACTTCTCGAAGTACTGGGCGGACGCCTGCGCCGCTGTGGGCCTGGAGGACGTCCATCTCCATGACCTACGCCATACCGGAAATACCTACGCGGCTGAGGCCGGGGCGTCCGTGCGGGAACTCATGCGGCGGATGGGCCACTCCAGCACGCGGGCGGCGATGATCTACCTGCACGCGAGGGACGAACGAGAGCGCGAGATCGCGGATCGGCTGGGGGAGAGGGTCACCGAGGAACTCGGGCGCAACGGGACGGACGAGGAAGACGGCGACGATCCGCCGTCCGTGTCCGATCGCTCCTGAGGCTCACCTGCTCCGGGGCGTGTGGCACGTGTGTGGCACGGCGACTCGCTCACGACCCCGGAAAGGCAAACGGCCAGGCGTTCGAAAAACCCCGAACGACCTGGCCTTTTGTATGTCTGGAGCGGATGACGGGAATCGAACCCGCGTTATCAGCTTGGGAAGCTGAAGTTCTACCATTGAACTACATCCGCGTCGGCCGGTCGGAG
>Ga0079226_10003579_pt1 | contig 11887 bp, 8 predicted proteins | sample Poulit2014_FD_76345 | JGI IMG/M metagenome (GOLD analysis project Ga0079226, IMG submission 76345) | Agricultural soil microbial communities from Georgia to study Nitrogen management - Poultry litter 2014 | ecosystem: Environmental > Terrestrial > Soil > Agricultural land | place: USA: Georgia... | reverse complement strand
TACAATAATATTAATATGTAAACTAATGGTCTGAAATGTAAAAAACGTGTAAAATGGGGATTAGGGTTGCAATCGCCAAAGATTTGTATAAAAATAGTAAGAGATTACATTAAACGAACGTATGTTTGTGGGAGGATACCTGATTTGGCAAGACAGAATACTTATACAGATGAATCGATACAAATACTGGAAGGTCTTGATGCGGTGCGGAAACGGCCGGGTATGTATATAGGGTCGACGGACCATCGGGGACTACATCATCTCGTCTACGAAGTTACAGATAACTCTGTGGATGAAATCATCAATGGATATGGTGATGAAATTTCCATCACGATCAATAAGGATGACAGCATAACAGTGACCGACAACGGCCGGGGCATGCCCACAGGGAAACATGCTTCAGGACGTCCGACACCTGAAGTCATCTTCACGGTGCTGCATGCAGGCGGGAAATTCGGTTCGGGCGGCTACAAGACTGCCGGCGGCCTTCATGGCGTCGGCGCTTCTGTAGTCAATGCACTCAGTTCCTGGGTTGAACTCAGGATATTCAGAGACGGTAAAATCCATGAGATGTCATTCAAAGACGGCGGTAAAGTTGACCGGCCTCTGACAGTGGCTGGCAAGACGAAAAAGAGCGGAACAGAAGTGACTTTCAAACCTGATCCTGAAATATTCAAATCAGGCACTGTGTTCCATTTTGAAACGATCATGGAGAGGATGAGAGAATCCGCCTTCCTTCAGAAAGGGCTCAGGATCAGCATAACCGACAGGCGTCCTGAGGAGCCGCTTGAGGAATCCTTCAAATATGATGACGGCTTGAAAGCGTTCATCGAATTCCTGAATGAAGGCAAGGATTCCATCGGGGAAATCAGTATGTTTTCCGGCGAATACAACGGTATGCTCGCTGAAGTCAGCTTCCAGTACAATGATCAGTACAGTGAAACCATCATCTCCTTTGTCAATAATGTGAGGACGAAAGACGGGGGTACGCATGAAGTTGGTTTCAAAACAGGTTTTACACGCGTCTTCAATGAATATGCAAGGAAGATTAACGAACTGAAAGATAAAGATAAGAATCTTGAAGGGAATGATATACGGGAAGGACTGACTGCAGTGATCTCCATCAAAGTCCCGGAAGATCTGCTTCAGTTCGAAGGACAGACGAAGAGCAAACTCGGAACGAGTGAAGCGAGAAATGTAATGGAGACGCTTCTGTCGGATCATCTTCCCTACTACCTTGAAGAGAACGGTGTACTCAGTACCCAGCTCGTCAAAAAAGCCATCAAGGCAAGGAACGTCAGGGAAACTGCCAGGAAGGCGCGTGAAGAGGCGAGAAACGGCAAGAAAAAGCGCAAGGATACTCTCCTGTCCGGAAAGTTGACTCCGGCACAGAGCAGGAATGCCAGGAAAAATGAATTGTATCTGGTCGAGGGGGATTCTGCCGGCGGATCTGCAAAACAGGGAAGGGACAGGAAATTCCAGGCCATCCTTCCTCTACGCGGTAAGGTGATCAATACCGAAAAAGCGAAATTCGAGGATATATTCAAAAATGAGGAGATCAATACGATCATCCATACTATCGGCGCGGGAGTCGGAAATGAGTTTAAAGTGGAGGACTCAAACTACGATAAAATCATCATCATGACCGATGCTGATACTGACGGGGCACACATCCAGGTACTGCTTCTGACGTTCTTCTTTAATTACATGCGCCCTTTATTCGATGCAGGCAAGATATATATCGCGCTGCCGCCGCTCTTCCAGCTGAAAAAGAAGGTGAAGGGCAGGGAAGTTGTGCGCTATGTATGGACGGAGGATGAGCTTGCCGAGGCACAGAAGGAACTGGGGAAAAACGTCGAACTCCAGCGCTATAAGGGTCTTGGTGAAATGATGCCCGCCCAGCTGTGGGAGACGACGATGAACCCGGATTCACGCACGCTGATCCAGGTGAGGATAGAAGATGAAGCGCTGTCTCTGAAGCGTGTCACGACACTCATGGGGGATAATGTTGAAATGCGGCGTAAATGGATAGAATCGAATGTGAGCTTTACGCTCGAAGAACAGGACAGCATTCTTGAAAATGACGATGTGGCAAAATTGGAAGAGAGTGGTGAAACTTCATGACAGATCATATTCAGCAATTGCAGCTGGAGGATGTCATCGGTGACCGTTTCGGACGGTACAGTAAATATGTCATCCAGGACCGGGCCATCCCCGATGTCAGGGACGGATTGAAGCCGGTACAGAGAAGAATACTGTACGCGATGTACAAAGAGGGCGACACATTCGAGAAAGGATACAGAAAATCCGCCAAAACGGTGGGTAATGTCATCGGTAACTATCACCCGCACGGGGATACAAGTGTGTATGATGCCATGGTGAGGCTCTCGCAGGAATGGAAGATGCGCGAAGAGCTCATCACCATCCATGGCAACAAAGGGAGTGTGGACGGGGACCCGCCGGCTGCAATGCGTTATACAGAAGCGAGACTGTCTGAAATCTCCAATGAAATGCTCAGGGATATCAGGAAAAACACGGTGCAGTTCATCAATAACTTTGATGACACAGAAGTTGAACCGGTCGTCCTGCCGGCCAAATTCCCGAACCTGCTCGTAAACGGCACGACGGGGATATCTGCCGGCTATGCCACTGAAATACCGCCGCATAATCTCGAGGAAGTCATCGATGCAACACTTAAAATCATAGATAAACCGACGGTGAAGATCGACGAACTGATGACGATCATCCAAGGCCCTGACTTTCCGACGGGAGGCATCATCCAGGGTGTCTCTGAGATCAGGAAAGCCTATGAAACGGGCAGGGGAAAAATCGTTGTCCGCAGTAAAGTGAGGACCGAGGATGTGAGAGGCGGCAAGACGCATATCATCATCGATGAGCTGCCGTTTGAAGTGAACAAGGCGACCCTTGTGAAGAAGATTGATGAAATCCGTGCAGACCGGAAAGTTGACGGCATCATCGAAGTCCGGGATGAAACAGACCGGGACGGACAGCGTGTGGTCATCGAAACACGGAAGGATGCAAATGTCGAGGGCATCATCAACTTCCTCTACAAGAAGACGGACCTGCAGGTCTCATATAACTTCAATATGGTGGCCATCAGCGACCGTGCGCCGAAGCTTCTTGGACTCAAAGAAATACTTGAAGCCTATATCAGACATCAGAAGGAAGTACTCCGCAACCGTTCTGAATATGAGCTCGAAGAAGCGGAAAAGCGGATGCACATCATCGAGGGCCTGATGAAAGCACTGTCCATACTGGATGAAGTGATCCGTGTAATCCGGGAATCTGAAAATAAGCGGAATGCCAAGGACAATCTGGTCGAAGCATTCGGCTTCACTGAAGCCCAGGCCGAAGCCATCGTCACACTCCAGCTGTACAGGCTGACAAATACAGATATCATTGAACTTGAGACGGAGCACAATGAACTTGATTACACAATCAATCAGCTGCGGGAAATTCTGGGTAATGAAAAGAAATTGCTCTCTGTGATTAAAAAGGAACTGAAAGATATACGAAAAAAATACTCTTCTCCGCGGCTGAGTGTCATCGAAGATGAAATCCAGACAATAGAACTGGAAAAAGAAGTTCTCGTCGCCAAAGAAGATGTCATGGTCTCAGTGACTAAAGATGGATATATCAAACGCACGAGTATGCGGAGCTATAATGCAAGCACAATCGAGGAGATCGGGATAAAGCAGGAAGATCAGCTGATTATGCTGGAGGAAGGTCATACACTGCAGCACTGCCTTGTATTCACCAACTACGGCAACTACATGATCATCCCTGTCCACGAACTGCAGGACATCAAATGGAAGGACAATGGGCAGCATCTTTCAAGCAGGTTCAATCTCAAAACGGATGAAGTGCCCCTCACTGCATTTCTCGTCGGGGAGTATGACACCAAGGTGACTGTCGTTATGGTAACAGAGCGTGGTCAGATCAAATTAACAGGGCTTGATGCGTATGAAGCAACCCGCATCAAACGGCCGATAGCAGGCATGGGGCTTAAAAATAATGACAGAGTCGTTTCTGTTGAATTGTCGGATGCGAAAGAGGAGGATGTTCTCCTTGTCACACGCAAAGGGATGACACTCAGATACCCTGTTTCGGAAGTCAACAACACAGGGCTTAAAGCACAAGGTGTCCGGGCGATGAATGTCAAGGACGATGACCGCATCGTTATGGCCGGTTTGGTGTCAGACCAGGACTATCTGATCACAGTGTCCCAAAGGGGTTCTGTAAAACGTACGGAACTCAGTCTTTTTGAAGAAGGGGCGAGAGCGCAGGTCGGCAACATGCTGCTGAAGGAGATCAAATCAAAACCGCACCGTCTGGTAAATGCGAGACTCGTTAAAGATGATATTGATATATTACTCAAATCTGCATCATCCGAATTCAGGACTAATGCCAAATCAATCAGAATGAGCGGCAAATACTCCAACGGTTCGTTTATTGTTGATGAAAATTCATTCGGTGAAGTGAATGAAGTGATGTTTGAAGCGTTCATATGATCCGTAAATTGAATTTCCTCTTTCCTCCTGTAGTGATATAATATTTAATATCACGCAGGAGGTGTTTTTTTATGGATTTTGAAGGCATTATACCGGATTGGTTCAAAACAATAGTAGAAGTCGGTAACACCCTTCTTTGGGGAGACTTCCTTATCGGGCTTCTGATACTTGCCGGTTTATATTTCTCCATCAGCTCCAGATTCGTCCAGTTCAGATGGTTCAGAGAAATGTTTTATGTATTAAAGGAAAAGGCGGAGATTTTACCGGATGGCTCAAAAGGTATTTCTCCTTTCAAAGCATTCACAATCAGTGCAGCTTCACGTGTCGGGACCGGAAATATCGCCGGGGTTGCCACAGCAATTGTACTCGGTGGGCCGGGTGCTGTGTTCTGGATGTGGGTGATTGCATTCTTCGGTGCAGCAACTGCATTCTTCGAATCCACGCTGGCACAGGTTTTCAAAGTAAAGGACAGAGAAGGCGGTTTCCGCGGCGGACCGGCCTACTACATGGAAAAGGGACTTGATCAGAGGTGGCTGGGTATATTCTTTGCCATACTGATTACGATTACTTTTGGATTCGTTTTCAATGGATTGCAGGCCAATACCATTGCCCATGCATATGAGGAAGCATTTAATATTGACAGATGGGCCATCGGCCTGATTGTGGCGGCGCTGACAGCTGTCGTCATATTCGGTGGTGCCAGATGGGTGGCAAACGTGACGGGGTATATCGTTCCAGTGATGGCTGTCATCTATCTTTTGGTTGTATTGGTAATATTAATCATCAATTACGAGCAGATCATTCCAATGATCTCCACTATATTTGAAAATGCTTTCGGGATCCGTGAAGCATTCGGCGGCGCAGTGGGTGCAGCAATACTCAACGGTTTCCAGCGCGGACTCTTTTCAAACGAAGCGGGTATGGGGTCTGCCCCAAATGCCGCTGCAGCAGCTGCAGTCAGCCATCCCGTCAAGCAGGGGCTCATACAATCTCTTGGTGTGTTTTTCGATACCATGGTTGTATGTACAGCGACAGCGATCATCATACTTATGTATACCGATCTGGAATACGGTGCAGACGCACTGCAGGGAATCCAGGTGACTCAGGCGGCGATGACTTCACAGATCGGTTCCTTCGGGGCCACTTTCATTGCCATTGTCATCCTGCTCTTCGCCTACAGTTCTATACTCGGGAACTTCTTTTACGGTCAGAGTAACCTGAATTACATCAAAGAAAACAAAGCGGTTCTTTTCACATTCAAAGCACTTGTTGTCGTCATGGTGTTCATCGGTGCGGTCATGGATCTGGAAACGGCATGGGCAACAGCTGACGTGTTCATGGCGCTCATGGCAGTCACCAACCTGGTGGCGGTATTTGCACTGAGCAGCATAGTATTCCAGGTGGCAGCAGATTACAGAACACAGCTGAAACAGGGCATCAACCCTGTATTCCAGACCAACAACATCAAAGCGGATCTTTCCGATGTAGATGAGTGGGGTGAAAACCGCTACGCCTACAGAGAGAATGACAGATCGGAATAACAAAAAAGCGGACATGATGTCCGCTTTTTTTGATTGGATCAGAATAACGATCTGAAGAAATCCGCCACTTTCCCAAAGAAGTCGGAAACCGCATCTTTGAATGATTCCCATGCACCGGATTCCTGTATGTCTCTGCCCAGTTCCTGCGCAGTATCTTTGGCATCCTGGAATCCTTCACTTGAAGTGATTTCATCAATCAGGTTTCTGGAACTGTCAAGGAGGCGCTGTGCCTCTTCGCTCTGGAACAGCCCGGAATCCTGTATGTTCATGATGATGACAACAATCCGTTCAATCTGTTCCTGGCTCAGTATGCCGTTCAGGCCGTTTGCTTCGAGTTCCTCACCGACGATGTTCCTGATCTCACCTTCTGAGAGGTCTCCGCCGGCTTCGATGACCTGGATTTTGATCTCGGTGATCATCTTGTTCAGCTGTTCCTGGGAGAACCCTTCCGTACCGCTGTTCTCTGCGGTAATGGACGAGATTGTCTCCAGTTCATCCTGTGCATTTTGTGCACGCTCAGGATCTATTTCCTCATCCTGTGCCTCATAGGCTTTATATATGCCGGCCAGCGCGCTTTCGCCGGTGACGTCCTCGGCTGCGCCGATGGTCACTTCCGCATCGGTAATGCCGGAGGTCAGCAGTGCATTTTTGTATGTCTCTTCTGTTATTTCCGTAATCTGTCCCATGTTTTTATCGACGGTGACGTCAAGCCCTGCTCCGGCATCTTTCTGAAGGATTCGTATGCTGGATTTGAGGACGGAATCGTCGTATGTCACGCCGAGATACTTTTCAACATCCTCGCTTCTGACATATCCCACCTTGTCATCTTCAGTAGTGCCAAGTATTCTACTCGTCGCATCGAGCAGCTCCCTGTTTTCTTCAAGTCCTGCACCGTATATGGTAACTGCCTGATTCCATTCCGAAGCAGCTTTTGCGCCCGCGGGCAGCACCAACAATAAAATTATGATCAGCGGCAGCATTTTTCTCATCATGATATCCCACACTCCTTTTGCCTTCGATTCATATTACTATAATGTCGGATGCCGGCTCAATCAATATCATGGCCTCCATGTGCCCTGCCCATGATATTTCTTTATTATTTGTTTCAAAACAGGTAAACTGATTCAGTAGATTATTTTCAGGAGCATGATAATGGATAACGAATACAGCCGCTCTGAGAGGGCGGCACACACTGTGAAGAAGAAAAGGCTGCGCAAGCGGGGACTGATACCCCTTATAATACTCCTGCTGCTTGCAGGAGGTGCATTATATATATATTTCTCCTATCAATCAGGACTTGATATCGCAAAAGGGAACGGCGTGGAACAAAAGGCACATGAGTTCAACGGAGTGGACGACAACGACGGCAAGAAGAATATACTGCTTCTCGGAGCAGACAGGGAAGTGGACGGGTCACAGCGTACGGATGTGATCATGATTGCACAGTATGACTATATGCAGAAGGATATGAAGCTGGTTTCACTGATGCGCGACATCTACGTGGATATCCCCGGCTACCAGAGCTACAAGATCAATTCCGTCTATTCCCTCGGCGGTGTGGAACTGCTCAGGCAGACAATCAGCCAGAATTTCGGCATCGAGGTCGAAGAATATGCAGTCGTTGATTATGCCGCTTTTGAATCTGTAGTGGATGTCATCAACAAAGATGGTATCCCGATAGATGTTGAAAAGGATATGTCGGCAAAAATCGATACTGAACTGGAGAAAGGGCCACAGCGTCTGGGGGGCAGTGATCTTCTTGCCTACGCCAGGTTCCGTCATGATGCCGAAGGGGACTTCGGACGCGTCAGGCGTCAGCAACAGGTGATCGATGCGGTGAAAAGTGAGGCGGTATCCATCGGCAACATCTTCAAGCTGCCGAAGATTGCCGGCACAGGAATGGGACACGTCAACACAAGCATGTCAGATGGTGAAATGTACCGCATGATGGCCTCGTTCCTCGTCAGGGGCGACAAGAATATCGATACGCTTACACTGCCTATGGAGGACACTTATCAGTTCATGGATACACCGCATGCGGGCAATGTCATCGATCTGGACTTTGAAGCAAACAATCAGGAACTGCATGACTTCCTTGAAGGGAAGCCGGAAGAACAATAAAGCATGAAAAAGGATGGCGCCCGCCATCCTTTTTTAATACCTGAATTTTTATTTTTGGATTTCCGGTTCATCTCTTCTGCATCACAGGATAAAACAATACCTCGAGGGATTATTTTTGTTTGGAAGGCGGTCAGTTGTGATATTATATTAATACGAACGTATGTTCCCTGAAAGGAGGATTCGTCATGTATAACTATAATATCTGCCCTAAAAGACATATATTCTGTGTCGATCAGAAAAGTTTCTTTGCGAGTGTATCGTGCATTTTAAAGGGTCTGGACCCAAAGACCACAAAACTTGCGGTGGTCGCGGATACGAAGAGCCTTGGTGCGGTTGTGCTCGCTGCAACTGCGGAACTCAAGAAAATAGGTATCAAAACAGGATCCCGGCTGTTTGAAATACCGCAGAGGAAAGACATCTACATCATCAATCCTTCGATGAAGACCTACCTGGACTATTCGGCAAAGATTACAGAAATCGCCCTGAAGTACGTGGCACCGGAGGATTTCCATCAGTACTCCGTGGATGAATTTTTCATGGATGTCACGGAAAGCTGGCATCTTTTTGCCGGCACACCGGAGGCGCTGGCCATAAAACTCAAAAATGAAATATACGATGAGACATCGATAGAATGTGCTGTCGGCATCGGAGACAACCTCCTGCTCAGCAAGCTGTCCCTCGACATCGAAGCCAAAAAGACGGAGGGCGGCATTGCAGAATGGCGCTATCACGATGTGCCCGACAAACTCTGGCCGATTAAACCTCTCCGGGATTTCTGGGGAATCAGCCGGAAGAGTGAAGTGAAACTCAATGAACGGGGCATATTCAAAATCGGCGATCTGGCACGGTACTCCCCGGTGTATTTGAAGCGGGATTTCGGTATCATCGGTGTCGACTGGCACCTGCATGCAAACGGCATCGATTCCAGCAGAATACGGGAGAAGCACATGGTGCATTCGCCATCCATCTGCAAAAGCCAGATCCTGATGCGGGATTACGGGTTCAGGGAGATATATGTCGTCGTGCTGGAACACGTGGATGAAGTGACACACCGGCTCAGGCTGTCTGGACGGCTTGCAAAAACCGTGCAGGTTGCCGTCGGTACGAGAGATGGACGTATATATAGGAAACAGTTCACTATTCCCGAAGGGACGAACAACAGCAACAGTGTGATGAAGGGAATATGGAATGTATTAAAAAGCATTGCAGACCCCGGTGCACTGTACCGGACCATCAGTGTGACGCTGACAAATTTCATTCCGGACAGCGCCGGCCAGATGTCCCTGTTTGAAGATACCGGCGCACTGAGACGTCAGGAATCACTCATGAAGACGGTTGATGACCTGAAACTGAGATACGGGCAGCTGAGTGTGATGCGGGCGCTCAGCTGTACGGAAGCTTCCACTCTCAAACTCCGTGACGGACTTATCGCCGGACACAAACGGTAAAAAAGAAGCGGTGTCGGCCGCTTCTAATGATTGATGGCATAAAGCACAAGGAGTCCGTTTAATATGCCGAAGACCAGCGACAGCATCGTGCCGACCAGTACGTACTCACTTTCCTTGTGCACCCTGTTATCTTCTTTTCCGGAAGGGAACCTCAGTATGGATTTGGCTGCTATGATGAGTGCAAGGGCAGTATATTGATTGAAGACGACAAAGATGACTGCAAGCAGTCTCTCGCTGTACCCGATTGTCATGCCGATATTATCGGTTTTCTGATATTTAATGCCTGAAAGCAGGCTGAGCAGCTGTTTGATGAGCCATCCGCTCACAACATACAGCAGGATCGAAAGTGAAATGAGCAGTGTTTTCATGATTTGAATCTCCTTTCAACGGTCTTCCGAAAACGGCCGTGCAGTGCTTCGCGGGATATGCCGTAATAATCGGACAGGAAGTTGGTGATGATGCCGAACTGCCTGCCGCGGGATTTGCTGTAGTGGGCGGAGACGGTCGATTCGTTCTTATCAAGGATACGCGCAATATCTGTCTGGCGTCTGCCGGAAAGTTTCAGCAGTACGACTTCACGCTGGAGTGGTGTCATATTATTGATGATGTCTGTCAAGTACATGAGCGGGATGGCTATCCTGTCCGGCAGATCGGGGGAGGTAAAGTCCTGGATTGCCGACTTCTTGATTTCCCCGAGTGCCTCCCTCGTATCTTTGATCGATTGGTGGCTCCATTGTTCGGGGTCTCCCGCCGGCGGTTCCACATCTGCTGTATGAAAACTGCATTTGAGCGGAAAATCATTGTGGGGCCACAGCAGCTTGGCATAAATTGCGATGAAAAGGGTATTGTAGGGAATGGAGGACAACACAAAAAGTTCGTCTCCCATACGGTAGTCGACATGGGAAAAGTCATTATCCAGGATCCACGACTTGATGTCGTATTCCAGCATCTTCAGGTCATCGAAAACTTCTTTGTCCGCTCCGGAACTGCCGGAAATATCCATGATCAGCGATGAAATCATGTGTAAAAACCTCCTTAATGTTATAATACAGACGGCTGTAAGTCAGATTATACATAAATTCGTCTTAATAAGCGAATTATTAAAAATTCGTCAAAATACACGAATTTTTAATGAAGTTTCAGGGAAATGATGGAGAAGGCAGTACAAATCTGATAATATAATCTAGGTATCAAAATTAGGTGACAGGAGTGCCATTATGCAATTTACAGAGTTAACGACACAGGAATTTGAGCGGTTTACACAGGCTCATTTCAGCCACTTCACCCAGACAGTGGATAACTATAATCTGAAAAAAGATGCAGGAGTGGAAACATACCTGGTCGGAGTCAAGGACCGCGAGGATATAAAGGCAGCGTGCCTTGTGACACTGACTCCTGTGATGAAAGTGTTCAAATATGCCTACACGAACCGCGGACCTGTAATGGATTACAGTGACAAACGTGTTTTTGACGCATTTTTCCAAGGTCTGACAGAGTTTTTAAAACCTAAAAAAGTGATGTATGCAAGAGTGGATCCTTATGAAGTCATCAAAGAACGCACCCACGACGGAGAAATCACCAAAGATATGGGAAATCGCTATATATTCGATTATTTCAAGGCCCTCGGATGGAGCCATACGGGTTTTACCAAAGGTTTCGATCCGGTCGTCCAGATCAGATGGCATTCCGTACTGGACCTCGCTGGCAAGGACCCGAAAGCACTGCTTGACGATATGGACAGCCTGCGGAAGCGGAACATCAAGAAAGCGCAGAAGAATGGTCTTCATCTGCGCTACCTGGGACTTGACGAAATCGATGTATTCAGGAAGTTCATGAAAGACACTTCCGAGATGAAGGCATTCATAGACCGGGATGATGAATACTACATCAGCCGCAAAAAGCATTTTGGGGATAACGTGCTGATTCCACTCGTCTATGTGGACCTTGAGGAATATAATGAATCGACACAAAGAGACCGCGATCAGCTGGTCAAAAATATCGATAAGGCCAAAAAGACTCTGGAGAAGGATCCAGCTAACAAAAAGGCGGAGAAAAAGATCACAAACCTCGCTGAACAGCTGGAAAACATCGAGGAGAAGCTCGCCGAAGGCGAAGCGCTTCTCCAAAAACACGGCAGGGAACTGCCAGTGGCAAGCTCCTATTACTTCATAACACCGCACGAAGTGGTCTATCTCGCCGGCGGCAGCGCAAACGAGTTCAGACACTTTGCAGGGAGCTATCTGAT
>Ga0079226_10003578_pt1 | contig 11889 bp, 13 predicted proteins | sample Poulit2014_FD_76345 | JGI IMG/M metagenome (GOLD analysis project Ga0079226, IMG submission 76345) | Agricultural soil microbial communities from Georgia to study Nitrogen management - Poultry litter 2014 | ecosystem: Environmental > Terrestrial > Soil > Agricultural land | place: USA: Georgia... | reverse complement strand
CTCGTAATGAATAGGTCAGGGGTTCGAATCCCCTAGGCGGCTCCACCGGCACCACTATGGTGCCCTGCGGAAACGATCCAACGAGACAACGTTGGTATCCCCCTCGGGTTGTTGATCGTGGGGCAACGGTTTCACCGAGTTCTCCACGCACCTGCTCCCACGGGGTATCCGCCAAGTGCGCATACCGTTGCATCGTCGCGATGTCGGCGTGCCCCAGCAGCTTCGATACAGTCTCGATCGACACACCGGACGGCGGAAAAGACCTCGACGGGTAGATGTTCGGGGGCGACCCAAGTCACGTTCCGGGCGAGCTCGTGACGCCCCCTTGGGCAGCTGGGCCGTCGTCGGTGGGCGCGTTCACCAGAGTCGAAGCATCGACGACGATCAAGCGGTGCCACCCGTCCAGTCGCACGCTTCGGCGTCTCGCTCGGCCAGCGTTTCCCTGACGTCCTCCGGAACGTCGCGTATCTGCAGAGCGATCATGCATGTTTTTTTACGTGTACTCGTCGAATGTGTCGGTCGGAGCCCCTTGCGGCATCGGGTCGGTGGGCTGACTCCTGTACGCACCCGTGGCGAAGAAGCTGATCGCGGTGGCGCGGCCTGCGCTGTTCGGGCGTGGGGAGGATACGCTGACCAGTACCAGTCTCCGCGACGTACATGCACCTTTGGATTCTCGGGCAGAGCTCCGGTATCAGGGTGTTACGACTCAGATTGCGTAGCTCTCGATTTTTATCGAGGTGTGCTTACGGGCACCGCTGGCAAGTCGGCGTTCGGTGGTCACCAGCGGCACATTCAAGTGCTCGGCGACGGCAACGTAGGACGCGTCGTAAGCCGACACGTTATGCCGAAGTTCCCAGATACGTTCGGACATCTCGTCATCGAGCGGCACCCTGTTCAGGCGCAGGTTTCGCAGCACGAGCCGGGATTCCTCGGCGAGGTACTCGTCGATGTCGCCACGAGTGGCCATCTTACGAAGAACGTTGAGTACCTCATAATCGATCAAGGCAGGGGCGCTCATCCATTCCGACGCACGCACCCTGTTGTTCAGCTCTGGAATCTCGGACGGTTCCACGGTAAGGATCTCGATGAGGGCGCAGGCATCGATGACCAGCATCGTCAGCGTTGCCTGTCTTCTGCCACCAGTTCCGTAGCGGTACCGGGGTGCGCCCGCCTACGGTCGCCGGTCCGCTGCCAGTGGTCGTCGAGCACCTCGCCGATCTCGGGCTTGCCTTCGATCTGCGCGATCCGGCGCAGCAGGTACTGCGAGATTGTCAGCCCTTGCGCCTGGGCGTGCTCCGCGATCGCGGTGTGCAACTCTTCTGGAACATTGCGAATCTGGAGCGTGTCAGCCATACGCTCACTTTAACATGCGCAACGCATGTGTGACAGAATTGCTGAGTAACTGCAACGTGGCGCTGTGTGAACGTCGCGGATGCCGCGCTGTGCGTAGGTGCTGTTGCAAAGTTGGGGCGACGTGAAAGTCGCCCCAACTTTGCAACAGCACCCTCACACCTCCTCTTCGAACATTTGTACCGAGATTTCGCCACACATCGTTCGAACCTCGTTCCAGTCGGACCAGCGTGGCGCGATGTTGCGGTAACTGTCCAGCTGTTGTGTCACGGAGGCATCCTTGGGGCGTGGATCCGCGAGCTGCCTGGCGAGTTGGGCCGCAACCTCTTTTCCGCCGCCGTTAGAGCGTTCCAGATGTGGCCGGAACCCTATGCGTCTGGAACGGCAGGGCGTACCTCGCGCCATTGCTTGGCGGTTCTGCTCAACCGGACATCGGCGGTGACCAAGGTGCAGGCCTGGGATTCGGCGACAGCGACGTAGGCAGCGTCGTACCCGCTGATGTTGTTTCGTAGTTGCCACATCCCGCGAAACAATGGTGCCGTACTTACCAGCTCGATCGAGAACTCCGCGAAGGTGTCGAGCGCGTCCCGTGCCCTGACCGGGTCGATGCTGTTGCCGAGGCACTGACCGCGAATGGCGGAAAAGACCTCGACGGGCAGATGTTCGGGAGCAGCCCAGTTCACGTCCTGGGCGAGTTCGCCACGCGCCTTCTGACCGACCGGGCCGTCATCGGTGAGCGCGTTCACCAGAGTCGACGCATCGACGACGATCACGCGTTGCCACCCGTCCAGCTGTGCGTTTCGGCGTCTCGTTCGGTCCTGGCACGACGTACCGGTTCGGCGGCGTCCTGGGGTGCGGCCCGAGTACCGTCGGTGCGGTGCGCGAAACGGTCGAGTAGCGACGCGTTGCGCGAGCGTGCGGCTTCCTCCGTCACGACGGAGAGCAAGAATGATTGCAACGATTGACCACGTGCGCGTGCGCGCTCGGCCAGTGTCTCCCTGACGCCCTCCGGAACGTCGCGTATCTGCAGAGCAACCATGCATGCAGTTTACATGTACTCGTGGGCAGTCGGTTCGCTGGCAACATCTTGTCTGCTTCCTACTGGTTGACCGCAGGACGTGGCCCACCGTAATGCACGAAAGCCGTATACTGATAGCGAATATGGTATCGTCAAGCTATGTCCGCTCTGGGTGCCGATCGTAGTGTTGATCAGCCTTCTGCCGCGGCGAGGCTCGTGGCTGTTGGACGTCAGCGGCGTAATCTGTCCCAGCGGGCGCTCGCGCAACGCGCCGGCGTGCCGCAGTCCACCGTTGCCACGATCGAGTCGGGACAACGGGATCCGTCTGTCGCGATGCTGGAGCGACTCATCGACGCTGCCGGCTTCTCGCTCGAATGGCAGTTGACGAATACCGTTCCACCGTCCCGGCTGCTGGAGCAATACGCAGCCGACGTCAGCGCAATACTGGCCACCTACCCGATAGCACGTTCCTGGGTGTTCGGCTCTGTCGCCACCGAGGAGGACAATGCGAGCTCCGATCTCGACCTACTCGTCGAACTTTCCGAGGGGTTCTCGGTTGCGAGTATCCTCGGGCTGGACGACGAGATTTCTGCGCTGCTCTCCTGCCCTGTCGACGTGGTGACCACGAGGGAACTGGACTCGAACGAACTCCTGGCACGTAAGGTCCGTCGTCAGCTTCGTGAGCTCTCGATCGGCAGCTGATGGACGAACGGACAGCTGAGTACCTGCTCTATGTTGATGCCACGCTCCGCGAGATGACGGAGTTGGCCGCACGTGGTCGACAAGCTTACGATTCGGATATCGCTGTCGCACGCGCATGTCAGTACAACGTCGTTCGGTTGGCTGCAAGCATTGAACGGTTGGGTGACTCCTGGCTGGCCGCCCGCCCGGATGTGCCGTGGCGGATGATCAAGGGCATGCGCAACCGCATCGCGCATGACTATTGGACAATCGATGACGACGTTGTGTGGGAAGTCGTCGACAAGCATGCGAGTGAACTTCACCTGATACTTGCCGAAGACATCGCCGAGGCACGCGGATTCGTCGAGTAGAAAATCAGCCCGCGAGGCTCACACCGTCGGTAGCTGCACTGTGGAGTTACGCTCTCTTCCGCACGGGTAAGCCGACTTGTGAACGCCACCAGTGGGTACTGAGTGTCATGTGTCCAGGTCGTGGAGGAGGTCATCGAGCACGACCTCCTCCTCCAACGCCATCCCGGCCTCATTCATCGCTGTGGCCAGTCCGGGACTCCATGGTGTTGCGGGAAGGCTGCCCGAAATGTGCTGGAGTTCGATTCCGTGCCGCTCTGCGGTCAGGAGACCGTGTTGGTAGTCGTGGCGTGACATCCGCCAGGGTCGGCCGTTCGTGAGTTCGAGTACCTGGTCCGTGATGATCAAACCATCTCGGTCGAAGTCACCGTGGTATCGAACAACAGCACCGTCGGAGGCGACTGTGGACAACAATACTCGGGCTGGAGTTGTCAGATGACCGGAAACGCAGATCACAGGGTGTGTCAGCGCCGCATCGATCTCCGCGTCGACCAGACGCGGATTCTCACACACCGATATCAGCGTACCGGGTTGGACCAACCGGTGCGGTGACGCTGCCAGGTCACGCAGTGTCAGATGCGTAGGCAGCTGCTGCGCGGTGCGTTCGCGCAGTGTGTTGCTCCACGGATCATCGCCGTCCCAGGGTAGTGCGTAGGAGAGTACCGTCGCTGACACCGAGTCAAGCGCGACCCGGCAGCGTTCCCATAGGTCCCTGCGCTCAGAACTGCGGTGGGGCATGGGGAGTTCATGTGCTATCGCCGCCGCGCGGAGGACAATGCTTTCCAGCGGTTGACCGGGGTCGAGTGCGTGTGCGCCCCCACCGCATCGGGCAGCCAGGTCGCCTCGTGAGATCCATTCGCGGTTCGCGCCCGAAGGTAACTCGAGCTGTGCGAGCACAGCGGCGGCGCGGCGAGCGAGTATCGCCAGATGCGCTGACTCTGTCTTCCCGGGCCGTTGGACTTCCGTGATCCACCGTGTTGCCCAGGTGGCGTTGTCAAGACCGTGTTCGGACAGCGCGGTGACCAGGATTTCCTGTGCAGTGTCACGTCGGCGCTGTGCCAGTGCCGAGGGTGAGTCGCGTGGTGTAACCGGCTCGCCGTGTAGCAGCTCGAGGACCTCAGCCAAGGACAATCCGAACCGGTCGGACCGCAGTGTCTCGTCCAACTCTGCCAGTGCGACGTGTGCGCGCTTACCGGTGTGTGGCCGGTTGGATCCGAGCAGCGCCGTCACCTCATGGCGCGTTCGGGCGTCGGGTAGATCCACACGTATCGCGGTACGCTCCACGGGAGACTCCAGAGCCTCTCGGGCGGAGCGCCACAACGCTGTCAATTCGGGCCGATCGTAGGCGAACAGGGCGTCGACATTGGACCCGTTCATGACGGGTCCTCATCGGTCAGGTCGTTGCCGTTCCAGATCGTGTGAGTACATGCTATGCCACTTGCGCCCGGCGGTCGCAGCACGTCGTAGATGTGCATGCGTGGAATCTTCGCGGAAAGTCCCCAGCCGCTCGGCCAGGTGATCAGCCAATCCATGTCGAGATCGACCAGCAAGCCGAGCATACGGGCAACGGTGGGCTCATCGATCCGTTCGAATGCCTCATCGAGTAACACAAGCCGGAGTGGTGCCCAGGTGGCTGCGGCGCTGAGTGCGTCGTAGAAGGCCGATGCCGCTGCGAACAACGTGAAGTAGGAAACAAGTCGGGTTTCTCCCGACGAGAGCTTGGCCATTCTTCTTGTCCGGGGATCCCCATTGGACCCTTGATCGCGCACGCGGACGGTGAACCGATACCAGGCGCGGTAGTCGAGTGCGCGCGCGAGGATATCGGTGTAGTCACCGGAGTAGCTGTCCCGCTCGGCGTCGATCCGCTCGGTGAGAACCTGCCGGAGTTGTTCATCCTCGTCCGGGGTGCGCTTGGCGAACGGCTTATTGATCAACTGCAAAGCGTGTCGCATCGATTCGTCCAACTCCGGGCGGGGTTGCCAGTCCAGCTGGACATGCACCCCTTGGCTCGATTGAGCGTCCGTGAGCGTGGTGTTCATGCGGCGGCGCAGGTCGTCAGCGATCCCGATCTGGGTGGCGAGTTTGTCCGCCAGATCGCGCAGCATGAACCTGTCGAAGATCTGCTGATACTCCTCGGAAAGCAGGTTGCGTTGCTCTGCAAGGCGTGTGGCGATTTCCCGGGACGCTGCCGCTACCGGCTGTCGACCGTGTTCGCCGGCGACTGTGACGGTGAGGATGTGCTGATCGGATCGATGTGTGGTGACATCGTGACTGTCGGCGAGAGCCTGCTGGAGGTTGTGCACGGAGGTCATCACGGTATCCTCCGAGCAGGATGTGTGCGCTGCTGACGTGAGAATGCTGAGTGCGTCAGCGGGATCGGGCGGAAGCTCGGTCCCCTCACCGACTGCCGCGGACCACACACCTTCTGCTCCCAGCGCGGTGCTGAACGTCGCGGTGGCCGCTTTTTCCTGCTGAACGAGGTCCAAGGCCGCCTGCTCTTTGTCTTCGAGCTTTGTTCGAGTCCTGGCTGTTTGAACCTTGGCGTTGGTTACATCCTCCCGAAGTTGCGGTAGTTTTTCTTGAATCGCAGCCCGTTCGGACTCCAATGCGCCGAGCTTGGCTTCCAGATCCTCCGCTTCGCCGCCGACCGTACTGACGCGGTCCTCGTATGATCTCTTCTCGCTCGCGTACCGGAGGCAGGAATCATCGGCTTCCTCTTCGATCTCGCCGAGATCGTGACAAGCTTGCTGATGTTTGCGCAGCGTGTCGGTCAGGGTGTTCACGCTGCTGATGCAAGGTGAGGTCAGGGCGTCGCGGAGCCGTCCGGCGTCCGTCCGTCCGCTTTTCGCGGATTCAAGGGCGTTGCGCAGCGAGTCGGTGTGCGCGTCGAGCCCCGCTGTGCGCGCCTCTCGGGAGAACACACTGTGGTTGGCTTGGTACCGGTCAGTGGCCGCAGAGTGCTGGTTCCGCAACGAGATCGCTCGCTTACTGGCCTCCTCGGCTTCCGTTGTCGCATTGGCCAGCGTGGCGTGTGCGGCGACCAGATCCCGGTCATCCGGGTAGTTCTCGGTGTGGCTTTCCCAGGCTTCGACGCGCTCCCGACACTCGACCACCTTCGCCGATGCGTGGTCCATTTCATCGCTGAGCTGCTGTCGCGTGGTTGTGAGTTCTGCGATGCGCCGCTGCCTGTTCGCTTCTCGAGCTCCAGCACCGACGTACTGGACCACAGACTTACTCGCTGAGCCGGACAACACGCCTGCTTGCCAGCGCCCGGACACGGAAACGGTCAGTCCCGAACCGGTGGTTTCGGACAGTCGCACGCGTTCCAGCACCTGCCATACAGTCGCCTCGGGCACTGGGGAATCAGGGGGAATCGCAGGGACAAGCGCGTCGGTCAGACTCGGCTTCCCCGAGTTGTCTGTGGCTGCGTCGGTAACGATGGCATTCAGGTCATCCCCATCCTGACCGGCGATACTGCCATCGACGGACACCCGTGCGTTGAGCAGACCGCATGCCTCCAACGCGGCCTCGCACCCCGTACGGGAATCCGAATCGAGATCGTCCGTGAAGTCGACGAGTCGGTAGAAGGCCGATCCTGTTGCGGGATCACGTCCCGCGGTTGCGCCTGTGGGTAACGCCGGCTGCTGCTCGGCCCCGGCTTGGAGAGTGTGCAGCTCCGTGTCGATGTCTGCGATCTTCTGCTCCACGCCTCGAACGGCATGCTCCGCGTCGCTGAGTTCTGCCTGCAGCGTGGGTCGCCGTTTGCGCATCCATGTGCGGGCCTGTTCGGCAGCCGCCCGGCTCGTGTCCTGATCCGTGATGAGCAAGTCTGCTTCCGGTGGGTGAATGCTTTCGTCCGCATCGTCGATGTCAGTGAGGGGGCCGGTACATGCCCATTGCGACGCAGCCTGGTGCCAGGTGTGTGCGGCTTCCTCGAGAGCACGTGATGCCTCGGTGCGCTTCTCTGTGGTTTGCGTGGCGGCGTCCTGAGCCGCTGTGGAGTCGCGCTCCAGCCGTTCGAGGGCATCTCGCTCAGCGTCGAGATCACGGGCACGTTGCAGTAATCCCGTCGCGAGGGTAGTGCGTTCACCCAACACGGTGGCGGTGTTCGCAGCATGCTGACCAGCGTTGTGCAGCTCGTCGGCCAAGGCGGATGGATCCAATTCCGGCAGCTCACGACGCAAGACGTCGCCTTGCGCATCGTCCGGATCGGTCGAGGTGTGCGAGGTGTAGCCGACCTCAGTGGTGGTGGGGCTCGGAGCCGGCGGCACAACCGGACACAATTGCGGGTCCAGGCCTGCTTCGCGCATCCGCGCCGCAACGTGGGAGGCATCTCCCGCGGCCTGGTCGATGTCCGCCGACAGGCGGGTCAAGGTAGTCAGGGCCGATTCGACAAGCTCATCGGTGTGTTCGCGCTGCGAATGAACGCGCTGCAGGGTGCTGACGGCTGCCTCGCGTGCGGACGCGACAGCACGCTTGCGATCTTCGAGGTCACGTAGGTTGTTGTACGCCGGTGAGTTCTTCAGCTCGTCGATCGCGTCGTCCAGGGTACTCGCGCGTGTTTCGTTGGTCTCGACCTCTTCCTGCGATTGCTGGGCCTTGGCTTGCTCGTCATGCTGGCGTGCGGTGAGGGTGCGGATCTCGTCCCGTGCTGCCGTGAGTGCCGCTGTGGCTTCCGAGCTGGCTTTCCCCAGTCCCAGCAGTTTGCCCAGTGCGTAGCCACTGTAGCTGGCCAGGAATGTGCGGAGCGCATCGTCTGCGGTAGCAAGCGAAGCGATGTTGTGTCGGATTGACCGTAGGTCGTCGAACGAGCGCGCCAACTGGTCGATCAGCGCAGGGTCGAGCGGAGGGAGCGAGTCGGACAGGATCTGTTCGAGTTGACCCGCGTCCACTTTCAGCCCGATGTCCGGATTGCGCAGGGTGCGTTGCAGATGCAGCAGGTCCGGGTAGCGGGTGGCCGGTACGCCGTAGACGAGTTCGGAAATCTTGGCCCGGAACGGTTCCTCCTCGTAGACGCACTCGGCACCCAGCATGTCGCGCAACTGGGTGGGGCCCAGTGGCGCTCCGTCGGCGAGGAGTTCGACTTCCGAACCGATCCGACCTGTGGTGATGAAGCGCCAGGAGTCGCTGATCTGTTTCGAGTGTGTCGAGGCTTTGATACCGACGCCGGTGGTGAGGTATTCAGTAGTGCCGTTGAATGTGCGCTGCAGCTCGATCCACGCATAACCGATCCGATTAGGACCACCCGTGTAGTCGTCCAGCATCAGCCGACGCATACTGACGGTGTCGAAGCCCTTGGAGCCGATCTTGCGGAGATCGCCGTCGAGGCACAACGGCAGCAGTAGCTCCAGGGTGCGCGATTTGCCGGAACCGTTGGTGCCTTGGAAGATCGCACGACCGCCCGAGAGGTCGAACTCCTCTGTGGCGTATTGCCACACGTTGACGATGCCGCCCCTGTGCAGCCGCCACCGTGCTTGCGTTGCCGTCTCGCTCACTGTGCCTCCAATTCGTATGCGTCGAACAGCGACCAGGTGTCTTCCGGTTCCTGCGTGGGTTCAGCGCTCGTCCGGGGCGTGTCATCAGGGCGCGGTACCCACCGATGCGCGGCGGGGCTGAGCAACCAGGTTTCTCCGTCACCCGCTCTTACCAGGCCCAGCGCTCGAAGGTGCCACAACAGTCGGTCGACCAGTTTTGAAATGTCCTCGACTGTGTCCTTCGCCCATGCCTTCGGATACGAGTGCACGATCTCCTCGCATACCAGGTGGATGCGGTCCCACGTGACAGTCACCCAGCCGCAGTCGTCGGCGGGTGCGGTCGCCAACAGCTCAGGCAGCGACAGCAGGGCGATGCGCGCCAGCGATGATTGTCCAGGAAAGTCGACGTCGGTGAGACGGCCGTCCGGATCCGTGACGGCAACCCCCTCGAGCCGGGACTCGGTGACCAGCCCGAAGCAACGCTCAAGCAGCCGCGACTCCGATCGTGCGCGCTGACGCAGCCACGCGGCCTGCTCGTCGGGAAGGTCCGTGTAGTGGGTAATCGGGTTCTCCACCAGCTTGCGCCGCACGGTAAATTCGAGATCGCGCGAGCCGGGACGCGCGGCGAGGTCAACCAGCTCATTCGCGGACTCTGCTTCGTGGAGCGGTCCTGCCACTATGTGTCCGAGCAGTGTGGTATCGATCGTGATCAGTGCCTCCGCGCTGGAATCACCCAGCAGTCCGGATATCGAACCTTCGGTTTCGCTAATCACACCCAGAGTCACCAGGCTGCGTAAGGCAGCGGTGAGCGCCCGAAGGTCGTGTCGCTCCTCGGACACTCGGATATCTGCCTCGACCGCTGCCGCGCGTATTTCCGCCACCAGACGCGAGAGCAGGGTCTGCTGGCCCATGCCGGTCAGCGCTGCCAGGCACAACGCAACATAGGTGTAGCTCAACGGCGTCAGATTCGCGTCTCCGCGCGTTGGGTCGAAGCCCGGTCCGGGTTTGTAGAGCCGAGCGAAGCGACGTTCCACCACCAGGCGATAACCGAGCACTTCGACGAACAACTCGCTCAGTGTCGATCTGTGCCGATACACCAGCGGCAACAAGTCGTCGTCGTAGCCACCCACGCGGAGTAACGGCCGACGGAGCAATACCCGCGCGCAGCGCACGACATCAGCCTGATCGAGTTCGTTGAGCTGCTCCAGCGCATCAATACTCACTGCCCGTCACCACCAGCGAAGAGCTCGACGACAGTCTCGTGCATCCGTAACTGCCCAGAAACGCTACGGATCGTCATTGCCCGGTCGGCGTCGTAGTGGACCCGCAACTGCAGGCCCGCGCGTGGGTCGCTCGCTTGGCCGGTGTCGGCTGGCCGTTCTCGCTGTGCCATTGCCTTGGTCAGCAACGTGCACAACGCGGCCATCGCCGCACCGGAGAGCACGACCTGGTCCAATTGACCCGCGGACGAGGCCAACTCGGCAGACGCCGCATCGTGGCTCTTCTTGACTTCCCGCGCCTGCGCCAACAGCCGTTCGCGCCCCAACGGATCGTCCACGACTTTGGATGTACGCCCACGCGAACCCGGTTCGGCACGTGTGCGCACGTTGACGGTGACGTCGTGCACCGGGCCGTCCGCCCACCGGGTGCGGTCGTCGTCGCCGTCCTGGTCTGGTGCCAGCAGCAGGTTACGCGACGAGTACAGACCGAACGCTGCTGCGGCCAGTGTGTGGGCCATCTCAGGGCTCGATTCGTCGAACCACTTTGCGAGCTTCAGGAGTTGGCCGCGCCGACCGGGCTCCGGTCCGCCGCTCGATGTCGCTCGCTTGACTGTCGCCAACAACGTATTGATTGCTCGGCCGGTCGCGTCCCGCAACGCGGCCACTTGACTCGGACGTCCGGGTCGGTCCACGAACCAGTCGGTCAGCTCATCCCAATCAGCACTCGTACGTCCCCGCTGACGTTCGACATCGGCACCGAGTGACCCGGTCGAATCCAGCAACGCGAGCAACTGGGGCCGCGCGCTGACGAACTGTTCACGAGTCAGGACTTCAGCGATGCCTGGCGTGTATCGCAGCACATCCTCCACGACCATCTGGATGTACTCCACCAGCAGATTGCGAAACCCCGAAATCTCCTCCGGTACCAAGTAGTGCCGCGTCACCACCTGCCCCAGATACGCGTAGAAATCCCGCACAGTCGAGGCGAGCTCACCGTGTTGCAGGAACAGGGTGGTGACCTGCTCCGCCAACCGTTCCCGTGCTCGCGCGCTCGTGTTCGAGTCAGGATCGCGCTCGTGTTCAACGGTCGCCGCGGACAAGGTTTCGACCAACTCATCCAACCCACGAGCGATCGCAGGCAACAGCTCCTGCGAGACCTCCCGGGCACCCTCGGCGGTACGCAGCAACTCGTCGACGTCGCGCTGCACGCGCACGCCCAGTTTGCTGACCTGGTAGCGAACACTGCCATGCTGGAACTCCGTGATACTTGCAGCGACCACCTCACGTCGCCCGGCAACGAGGTTGCCCCAGTCGTCGAGCTGCTTCAGGCGCGTCACCACATTCTCGACTCGCGACTCCCCCTCGGCGATGTCTCCACGCTGCTCGGCCTCGACCAGTGCGGAGGACACTTCACCGGCCGAAAGGTCAGCAAGCAACGTGGCGGAGAACAGGCGCATGATCGCCAGATACGTGCGCTGGTGATCGCGCGCATCAAGATAAGCGTACAGTTTCAGTCGCCGCGCATCGTGTGCGGCGACTGACTCCGGTGCTTCGACCTCGTCGGCTGGCATTGGTACGTAGCCTACCGAGACCTACCGACAGTGTCGCGCACACGACGGTCCGGACATGAACCAGCCCCGGCGGCGAACTCGATGGCATGGACGGTTGGTCCAGAGGCATGATCAAGGGGTCGTGTGACGACCTACATGGTTCCCTGGATGGCGCGGCGGAGCGGCCGCGCGTTGGCGGGCCACGCGGTCGCGAACTCGAGGACCATG
>Ga0079226_10003577_pt1 | contig 11891 bp, 11 predicted proteins | sample Poulit2014_FD_76345 | JGI IMG/M metagenome (GOLD analysis project Ga0079226, IMG submission 76345) | Agricultural soil microbial communities from Georgia to study Nitrogen management - Poultry litter 2014 | ecosystem: Environmental > Terrestrial > Soil > Agricultural land | place: USA: Georgia... | reverse complement strand
GTGTGACATATGAGCGGCCCAGCCAGCTCGAGACGGCGCCCCTCCCTCTTGACATGCCTCAGTGCTTGGCCCACATTCGGGCAATATTCGGTGTTCGGCGTCGATACCGGCGCCAAAGTATCGATAACAGACAGCGAGGTCACGGCATGGCGGCATCGAAGTACTCGCCCCGGAAGGGTGTAGCTGGCACGCCAATGGTTAGCAGGCACGGCGTGGGTCGCCGTCGCTTGATCATTGGGGTGCTGGCCATGTCAGCTGCCTCTGGGCCCCTCATCGCAGACACGTCAGACCGCGTGTTGAGCCCGCCGGCCTCGGGTGATCTCCTACGTGTCCTCCATCAATTGCAAACGATTATGCTGAGCTATCCTGCTGATCGATCACGTCCTGGGCCGGAATTCCAGCATGTAAGCCGAAGTGATCGTCGTCTGCATGCGTTATACGATGAGTTGCCTACGAGGCGTCGCGCGCGCGTTGATCGGGGCGCGGCGTGGTTCCGGAAGAATACGAGCCTTGTCAGCGCACAGCGGTTCGTCGAGACCCTTCGCGCGCGTGATCTGGCTGGTGGGTCATCCGCGCTCAGGGCGGATGTGCTGGCCGCAACATCAGTTGCGATCTGCGGTCTGGCCCCACGGTTATCGGGCGCCGGTGATTCGGAGGCCACGCTGTGGCTATCTGGCGCTGCAGGTCAGCGGTTGGGGGAGGTGGCAGCATGATACGTCGGAGAGTTGTTGTTGCGGGTGGCGTGTTGGCGTTGGTCGCTGCGGCCGCGGTAGCCGGTATCGTTACTCTGCAATCGAGCGAGAGCGACCGTACCACTAAGTCGCAGGATCAGAGTTCTGAATTGCCGCCGCGGGCTGAGGATGCGGCCATCTGGTTTGCCGATAACGGAGATCTGATGGTCGAGTTACCCCAGCGCGCGTACATCGCGCGCTGGGATAGCGACACCTCGGAGTACGCCGAACCCGAGCGGTTTGCTCATGACTCTTTTACGGCAACGGCGAAGGCTTCACGAGGCCAGTTTGGTACTCGAATGCGCAGTCTCTCCTTCTATGGCGTGAATGCCGATGGTCGGGTGACGGATGTGATTGCCGTCTCACGGAGGAGGGGCGGCAATAGGGAACTTGATAGCTTTCAGTACCGAGTGAGCCGGCGAGGTGTCGAATTGATTTGGTCGCCGATGGACGATGGCGCGTGTTCGGTTAAACGCGACGGCGACAAGGTGGCCGAAGCGAGGGCGTACTATCGGGATCCGAAGCCACCGACCGAGCAGACCGAGTATAGGATCGAATGTGACCAGCGCGTGACGGTCGAGTATGAGGGGGAGACTTATCACGACACCGACAGCGACGCCTATACCGTGTATATGCCGGCATGGGATGACAGTGCGATCGGCAAACCAATTGAAGACGTCGAGCCGGGCATTAACGGCGGATTAAAACGACATCGCCGCCCTAAAGGTTTGCGTGGCGCAGATGCCAGCAGCAGTGCGCAGGAGTATGCGCGGTTTCTGGAATGGAATGCGTTTATCAGCGACGAATTCGTTTCGGCGCCCCCGTGCGATGGTGACCGTAAGTTTGGCGGGGATGACCGCGGATGGTCGGACGTGCCGGCCCGGGACGCATTCGATGAATTGGGACGGCCGTTATCGAAAATTTCCACCCGGGTGGGTAGCTCCTTCGACCAGTCTGATGCGGGGCGCGATCTCAATGATCAGTTCTATGACGATTGGCTCTTCAAGGCCGTGGGCACCTCCCGCGCCTACAACGATGACGGCGAACTGATCGATGTCGAGAACGCGGGCACCACCGGTATCAAACTAGTAAAATCGCTGTCCAGCGACGACGCGGCTTACCGCAAGGTCGATGCCAGGGTTGGCAATGTTCTGTGTTCTATCCTGGGCTATTTTGATGCGCCCGATATTTCCTTCAACTACGAATATATTGCGTCAGATGAAGGCGAAGTGTCGGTGAACGCCGAGTTCGATAAGGCGCCGGATACCGAACTGCTGTGGGAAGCCAGCGACGATATGGATGACCCCTCGACGCTGGTCGGCGGGTGCCTGTATCGGTTCGAAAACGAGGGGTTCCACAAGCTTTTGCCTCCGTTCCCTAATCAAACCGAGACTCTCGCTTTTCCTGACCCGAGTGAGCCACCGGCCGCTTGCGAGGTGCACTGATGGCGTGGGGTGTTGCTGCGAAGCGTACCTGGGCTCGTGGCCTATTCGTGCTATTGGGTCTCCTGGTGGCTGCTCTCGTGTTTTGGGTGGTGGCGCCATCATTGGCTGCCAATGATGCCGGCGAAGTCACTGGCACGACAAGCTCCGGCGATGAGCTGATCGATGTAGAAGTCAGGGACGAGGACACCGGCACGCCTCTTATCTATCTTTCATGTGCGAGCGGCTCCCTCGACTTTCGGCTGTCGGTGGAACGCTCGTCGCATGACGATACCGAGCTAAGATTGGGCGAGGTCACGGGTTCGACCTGGGACGACTGTATAGGGCCCGCCGGCTTCGCACCTAGTGTCGATCATCAGGATAATTGGACGATCGAGTCACGCTCTGGCCTTGTCGATGGGCGCGGCGAGGTGCGGATCAGTAATATCGACGCGAATGTGCACGGCATGGATTGTGAGTTTGACCTGTCCGGGTATGCCGATGCGGAATTGCGGCTTGATGACAAGGAAGTCGACGTCTCTGCTGATAACTCGCGCGTCGCCATCAGCAACGTAGAAGGCTGCTTCGGACAAGTTTCTAATGGGGATCGTGTCGGAATTGACGCGACTTTTGACCTGAAATGAGGATCGCGACGTTAAGGAGGGTGCACGGTGGCAGAGGTGGGATCCGACGTACAGAGTGCGGCGCAGGAGTTTGCCGACGAGCATTTATCGATGCCCGGTGTCAATGCGATCGGAGCCGGTTTCCGAATTACAGGCGGTGGTATCAGCGATGAGCCGTGCATCCGCGTGTTGATGACGCGTAAACGCCCGCGTTCGTTCGTGCCGAACTCCATGATCTTCCCGGATTCAGTGCGGATTCACGGCTCACGGCTTAAAGTGGACGTCGATGAGGGCGGCCCGTTTTACTCGTTGCAGGTGCTGTCGTTAGCCGATGAGGTTGCTCATACCACCGGACTGTTAGGCGTCAAAACCGACGTGCACACGGGGCGGGTGCGTCCGGCACCGTTCGGGGTCAGCATTGGGCATGTGGACGTGACCGCAGGAACACTAGGTGGCGTCGTGCATGACCAAACCGACGGGTCGCTCCAGGTGCTGTCGAACAATCACGTCTTGGCCAATTCGAATGCCGGCGACTCCGGTGACGCAATCGTCCAGCCCGGCCCGGCTGACGGTGGCGGCGCACCGGACGATGCATTGGCCGAACTGAAACGTTTCGTGTCGCTGAAATGGGACGAGCAAAACAACGCTGACTGCGCAATCGCCACGCCATCCTCGTCCAGCGCGGTAATTAATGACAGCGCGTCAGATGACGTAGGCCCGTGCGGCGAAGACCACCCTGCCGTCGGGCTCGTATTTGCCGGCGATTGTTCGGGCCTCACGCTCGTGTGCCCTGCAGCAGCGATCAACTCCGAGCTACAGGTAGATTTTCCAGGTGGGCACCAGGATCCCAGTTCTGGGATGATCGTGGAGAAGGTCGGACGCACAACTGGGTGGACCGCTGGCCAGGTGCGCGAGACTGGAGCGCATGCCAAAGTCAGTTATGGCACCCATGGCACAGCGATATTTACTGGCGTATTCACGGTTCCAGCGTTTTGCCATGGCGGCGACTCCGGTGCTCTGGTCATGCAGGCGGGCTTGCCATGACGCGCCAAATCAGCCCGCTGCACTGGGGCGAAACTAGATTCTATCGCAGGCTGGTGCGCGATGAAAACGTCCTTGGCTGGGGTGTCGCTGAGAAGTTACGTTATGGCGTAGCCACCGGTGACTCCGCGTTAACGATCTACGTGGAACGTAAGGTCAGCGACCACAAGGTACCGCAACAGGACCGTTTTCCGTCCTTTGTCCGTACTTCATACGGGCGCATGCCGATTGATATCGTCTCCTTGGGCCCGCGGCAGTCTGAGGGCTCCGCGACTGTTGATGTCGCGTACCATGCCCGGCCGGTGCCGATCGGTGTCGAAATCGGCATCGATGGTGGCCCACCGGGAACGCTGGGTTGTCTGGTTCGCGACAACACAGACGATTCGCTACAGATCTTGAGCACCTCCAGTGTGTTGGCGCACAACGGTACCGCTTCATCAGGAACACCCGTTTACCAACCCGCCCCACCGTTCTTGTTCCCAGGCTTGGACCACACGATCGCAACCCTGACACGCTCAAGCCAGCCACTGTCACTCGTACCGAAACTATATCCGCCCCGCGAGACCCTGGCACCGAATAACGTAGATGCGGCGATCGCTGCGCCGGTAACCGAAGGCATCGTTAATGACAAAATCATTAATGATGCCTTCCCCACTGACTCGAGGGTGCACCCGATTGTGGGTATGATAATCGGCACGCATATCTCTCCGAATGGTAAATCCCTATATATCGTATCGCGAGCAAGCTCAGTCATGGCCGCCCTTAACGTTCGTCCGCTGCGGAATGATGCGATCGCGGACCCCGAAGTCGGGACGCAGGCTGCGTTTGCTGGGTCCTCCCAAGATCCACGCCCCACGACGGTCCTCTCCCATGAATCCTGGTTCAAGGTCAGCTACCCGTCGCCTGATGGGCCACAACACGGACTCGTGACTGATGTCTTCTTATGTTCGGCCGATTATGGCGTGGATGCAGATTGCGGTGCAGTCGTCTACTCATGGGCAGGCAATAAAGTAAAATCCCGCTGTTCGGGGTGCGCAATTGCTACCGATCTTGAACGCGCATACGGGATTCCATTTACCGAAGATGTTGGTCTTGCCGACAAACTTCGTGATGATTATCTGGTCAAGACCGCTACCGGCCGGATGCTCGTACAGCTATTCTACAAAAACGAACATGCGTTCCGGGATCGACTAGACGAAGTAGACCCCACCGAGGCGGAAATCGAGTATGCCGAGTTGCTGTATGACAAGTATGTCGAACTGGCGCGGTCGAAAGTCTCCGACGTGTCCTGGGATTATGTCCCCTTAACGCCAGAAACAATGGACGACCTCTTGGCCGCAGTATACGGGCTGTCGCGATTCATGACAGACCAGGAATACGACGCGGTACAGGATCTGGTCGATGTTCTGCGACAAATTGAGGGTGACGATCTCCGGCACTGTATGGATTTCATGGATTCGCGTGGCACCGCAGACGACGTATTAACCATTTTACAATCAGTGCCTGACTGGGACACTAGCTATGACCCAAAAGGGGCACCACAAAATGAGTGACCAGGCAGAATCATCCATCGACATCGACAACTCCGGTGATGACTGGTCACGCGATGTTGACGCCATGATGTTGTCGATAGCCGGCGCCCTTGACTCTCTTAGAGGTGCGTACCTCGCCCACCTGGTCCGCGCAGGTGGCAGAAAGTTCCGTCGCATATTGCTCTACGATGCAGTCCAGGCCGCAGGCGCGTACGCGAGCCGGGGCGTAGTGACACGACTTGCTACCGGGATCGAGCTCCTGCATCTTGGCTCGCTGATTCACGACGACTACGCCGACGCAGCGACTCAACGACGCGGAGTGTTATCTCGCCGAGACCAGCTTGGCGACGAAACCATTCTGCTCCTAGGGGTAGGCTGCGTGCTGGAAGCAGGCGGCCTGATCGCTGCCGTCGGCCACGGGTGCCTGGTCGCCTTCACCGCAGGAGTCAAGCGTGTCGCACAGGGGCAACTGCGAGATATCGGACGAGCGCATGATCAGAGTGTGACCATCGACGAGTACGTCACGATGCTTGGCGATAAAACCGGAGCGCTGCTGGCCACCGCAATCATTCTGGGAGCAACGACCGGCCGGGACCTGTCTGGCACTGAACTTGCGGTATTAGAGTCGGTCGGCACGAACCTGGGAGTTGCATTTCAAATCGCGGATGACCTCGAAGAGTTCCATGGACTGAATCACGGCAAGCCTGCCCACGTCGACGACGCCAACGGGCTATGTCCTCTAGCCCTGCAGAGCGCAAGCTCGCACACCGGACAGGTGTCTGAGGTCCGATTATTGGAAGTAGCCCGCACACGGCTACAGCGTGCTCGCGATGACTGGTATTCAGTTTTCGATGATTTCCCGGTTGCTGGCTCTGCCGTGGACAATATTCACAATAGGCTAGCGAGAGTGGAGTCATGCGCTCAGTAGACGTCCTCGTCGTCGGCGGCGGGCCGGCCGCACTTGGTGCGAGTGCCGCGCTTCGAGACGCTTCCGCCTCGGTGCTAGTCGTTACCCAGTCACCCTACACTCCACATCCTGTGTTCCTTTCCGAACGCGCACTCACCTCGCTCGACTCCATGAATTTGGGACGCCCATCCGGCCATACGATTACGACAGTGACGATCGCGTCCGCTGAACCATGCCAAGGCATGACATTTCCCGCGCACGCGCTCACAATCAGCGGGCAAGGGTGGCAGCAGTTCCTCCACCAGAGGATGCAAACATGCGTAAACTCGATAGTCCCAGGCCAAGTGCACCTGGAAAATGCGCGCAACGGTATCGTGAGCGTGCTCACCATAGCTCGCGAACGGTTCCGCGTCCAGGCGCGATGGATCATTTGGGCAACTGGATCTCGTCCGAGCGGCCACTTCGCCGGACCGGAAGGTACTGCCGATGCTTATGCGTCAGTTAGTAGGGTCGATCTGAGTGAGCCAACCGCTAACAGTGGCCTTCAGTTCACATTATCGACTCCCCGCAATGGGCCCGCGCATACAGTGTATTCGGCATGGCATTTTCATCTTGACCGGACAACACTTATTTACGGCAACATGCGGGCAGACGGGCGCCCGCCAGCCGCGGCGCGGCCGCCCGGTTCCCAGATCGCGCAGGCACCACTGCCGCGCCATTACGCGGCAGATACGACAGTTGACGCTAGTCTACTACTAGCCGGCGCAGCAGCTGGGCTAGGACACCCGCTCACAGGAGAAGGCATAAGCTATGCCCTGCGCAGCGGCTATATCGCAGGGCAATGCGCCCAATTGACGGCAGGTGTAACGACCGCGCATCGAGACCGGCATGCGGCGGCGTTCGGCGAACCTCGGCTAGACCCACGTGAAGACGCTCGCCGGCTGGTGTTAACAACGCGCGCCGTTCGCGGCGCGTTATATGCTCCCAACCCGGCCCGACGATGGCTCGTGGGCGCTGTCACCGATCACAGCTTCGCTGACGAACACGTTCCCAACGATCCAGATGTCAGCCCCTCCTGGACGCCCAACCGCGCACGAGCGCGAAAACGAATACGTGCAATTGTCGCGCGACAGGCAGCCTCGTTGTGGGGTTGGCCCATTTCGTCACTTACGCACCTGCCCCGCTTGCCGCGACTTCGGCTGTCAGATCTACTCGTTGCATGTTGCCCTGAAGACTCGGCAACGGACGAACCCGTACTGCGCGGCGGTGCAGCTATCGACCTCATGCTCGGGTCAATGGGCCTGCTGGCCGCGAGCCTGTCCGACTCCAATCCAACCTCCAGTGGCGACGACCACAACGCGGCGGAGACCGTGGCCGTTGTTGCGCTCGACGTTGCTGCAGGGCACGTGCTACATTTGGCATCGCAAGCCGGGCCATCACCGTTTGACGCGTTTCTAATGTGGCTGAATACGCTTCGAACATTGCGGCAATCGTTTCTGGACGGTGCCGGAATGCCGCCTGTGACAATCTTCGAAACTGTCTTTGAATTTCCCTGTCGCTTGGCGGGTATCTGCACAAACAATGCGCATGACGACGATACGCCGGCCCGTATGGGGCAACTGTGCGGTCGCGCATTCGCGCTAGGTGATGAATACCGGTACCAAAGCGGTCAAACAAGCCGGATCGGGCTGTCTGCGACGCAGGCGGATTCGGCCGGACTTCGACCGTCAATTTCCGAATTATCAGGGACACCGTACGGGTTACAGGAACCTCAGGATTCACTTGAGGAAGTGGTATCAACCGGCACCTCTATGGTCGAGGCGTTTGGTGCCTTATTGGTGCCGTTGCGTTATACCACTGACCCTGACGGGATTCTGCCGCCACTTTTCCACGCACTTTTGGGAGCAGAATTGACCGCACGCTTGCCTGACGAAACGGTGAGGGCGCTGCTTTGAAACTCGTGTTATCGCGTCGCATATGGGTGTGGGCGGCCACGGTCGTCGTGATTGCAGCCATCGTGGCGGTATTTTTCATCGTATCGCGGGGTAGGAGTGTCGTGGTCGAATCCGAGCCGCCATCGACATCGCCGGAGACTCCCAGAGTGTCGTCTGGCCTCGACGAGGGGTGCGAAACGTTGGCGCGTCGCGACGCCTTGGATGGGCAGATCACAAAACAGCAGGCGTCGAGCGATGCCGACGACCTCGGTAAGGAACTAATACGCGATAACACCGAGTCCGGTATCATTGGGGTTGGCATCAGCAAATGCCGCCAGTATTGGGTCCTGCTCATTCATGCTTATGAGGACTTCGACCTTGTACCGGCCAGCGGCCCACGCGGCTCGCCCGTCATACTCGTGCAGCTGGTTAATCCCGAGGACTCGATCACACCGAGCCCCTCGCCGACACCGACTATCCCGTCTCACGAGCCGGGCACCGCCCCTGTCTACGAAAGCCAGGACGACGCGTGCCGCGAGGCGTCCCGACCGAGTTACCCCGGCGAACGTGTCAGCGAGAGCGCAGCACACAGTGATGCCGAGCGCCTAAAGTCCCAATTAATGGACGATGAGGACACCGACGTCCGCCTGGTCGGCACGACGCGGTGCGCGGAGTTGTGGGTCGTTAGTGTCGGCGTGCGTTCTCGGGATGTGCGCGTGCCTGAGCAGGGTCGGAACGGCACCCCAGTGATCGCGTACCTGCAAAGCGGATTCACTGCTCAATGACCATCCAAACATCAGGTGCAGTCGCGCATCGCTCGAATCGGGGCCTGCGGGAGGCGTAGGTACAATAAGGTCTATGCCGACTGATGGTTCGAACGGCACCGGACACCGGCCCGCACATGAGCAACCGGCAGCAATTTATGAGAGCTGGGATGTCGCATGCCGGCACCTTCTTGAGAACCCGCCCACGAAGACTGGCCCGGAGCAGGTCGCCGACGGCGACGCACAAGAACTGTGCCAATACATGTGTCAGCCTGGATCGGGTATCCGCATTGTTGTTCATACGACCTGTGGTCCCTACGATGTCATAGCTGTCGGAGTTGCGCATGGCAACGTAACTGTGCCGGCATTCGCTCCGGGCGGAACCCCTGTGATCGCCTATTTCCAGGACCCTTTCCGGGCAATTGGTAGTTTGTCATCCTGTTCTTAGAGCGGTCTACAAGGTGTTATCCGTACGCGAGCTGCGGTTTTCGTATTGTGCAGTCTTCACGGTCGCCAAATGGCTAGGCTCTGAGTATGGTGTGGTCGCGGTCTAGGAAGCAGCATTTCGCTGCAGGCGTCGAGGACGTCTGGCAGGTCGTGGGTGACCCGAGGCTGTTGCCGGACTGGAACACAGCGGTTGCCAAGGTCTGGTTGGATGCGCCGCCTGAGGTGGGGGTCACCGGCCGTCTGGTGCCAGCCTCTCGCGCGGCGGTCGTGTTACAGTGCGTCGCCAAGCACCCCTTGCGGGTGATCGAGTGCCAGGCGCCGCGCCGTCTCGTGCTAGAACAGCGATATCCGGGTGGCGCCTTGCGGATCGAGTGGCAACTGGACGAGTCCGGCGGTGGTTGTGATCTGGTGCAGCGCATCAGTGTCTCTGGCCCGTCAACTACGGCTATCGCCTTGGCGCTAGCCGGCAGCTTGACTGACGGCTGGGCTGATGCGTGCGCGCGTTTACATGGACTGTTGGATGTGTCTCCGGCGCCGGACCGGTTGCGGGTTGTTATTGCCGGCGGCTCGGGAATGCTGGGGCGGGCACTTGCCGCTGATCTTGTCTGCCGTGGGCAGGAGGTTATGATTCTCACTCGCCGTCGCAAGCCGGAAGTGCCACACCGGCAAGTGGAGTGGGACGCGCGAACGATCGGCCCGTGGGCAAACGCGGTATTCGCCGATCCGGCCCGTACCACTGTGGTGAACCTGGCCGGCCGGCGGGTCGACGTGCGTCCTACGGCGGCCGCCGTGGCCGATTTGCGGGACTCGCGGGTCGACGCGACGAAAGCGCTGGTCGATGCGAGCAACAAATCGACGACACCGTTGGCGTACTGGGTGCAGGGTTCGACCACAGCGATCTGGTCCGATGCAGGCGAAGCCGGTATCACCGAATCGACCGAACTTCCGCATGGCGACTCCGCGTTGCCGCAGATGACGGGCGTGGCTCGGCCGTGGGAGGCGGCCGCAGCAGGTGCACGCTCCGATCGTTTTGTCATTTTGCGTACTTCTATCGTGCTGCAACCAGGTGCGCCGGCGATGAACCGACTGGTTCGGTTGACGCGCGCGGGCCTGGGCGGGCGTGTTGGCTCGGGCCGCCAGTGGTTCAGCTGGATTCATCTCACTGACTGGTTGACGGTGGCGCGTGCGGCCCTTGGAATGGACGCAGACGTTGTCGTTCCCGATGGCGTAGTCATTGCTGCGGCACCGAATCCGGTGCGTAATTCGGAGCTGATGGCGACGCTGCGGCGGGTCTTGCAGCGGCCACCGGCACCACCTACACCGGCAGCCATGGTGCGTGCCGGATCGGTGCTACTCCGAGCCGATCCCGCATTGGGCTTGACCGGCCGGCACTGTACATCGGCCGTACTTGACAAAGCAGGATTCGACTTCACCTACCCGGTAATCGGTTTGGCGCTCGGTGAGCTATTTAGCTAATCCTGGATCCACCGATAGGGTTGGTTGACTCGTCAACGTATTGTTGACGAGTCAGTTTTTGGCTGGAACTGGCCGGTAATCCGCGTGTGGGCAGAGTGGTGTCTCCTAGCCTCGCACTGGTCGTGTCCGCTGGTGCTGAGGTCTCCTGGTCCTCGGTGCGTGCCCTGTCGGGCTGAATGGTCAGCTACCAGCGACCGCGGGTGGTGGCCGGCTGGCCAGCGTGTCGTAGAGGCGGGTGAATTCGGCCCGCCATTTCCAGCCGTCAGGTAGATGCAGGATCAGGTTGCGTGCGCGGCGGGCGATGCGGGCGGGTATCGCGATGAGTTTGGTGCGCAAGGAAGGCGCCCGAGCTCGTGACAGATCACCGCCAGCGATTACGGCGGCGGCTCGCATCAGGTTGTGGGCGATGGTGGCGATGGTCAGCCAGGCAGCGTTAGCCTGAAACAGGCCCGAGGGCATGTGCGTCAGGGGGCCGGCTTTGAGTTCGGCATGGACTTACTCGATGATTGCGTGGGCCCGGTGCATCTTATCGGCGGCCACCGTGTCAAGGGTCTGGGCGCTGATGGTGGTGAACAACCCGTGGTAGCGCCACATGTCAAACAAGGCCTCTTGGCCGCGGGCTAGGGTGGCCGGATTCAGTTCTGGGACCCGGTGGACGATCAGGCGGCCGGCCACCTGGTCTGTCGTCTTTTTGGACGGAAACGCCGCGAAATCGATTTCAGCGAATTCGGCAGCGGAGATCCAGGTGCCCGAGTCCTCGTCCCAGATCGCGTGGGGATACTTGATGGCCGTCCACGCGGTCTCGGGGATCCGGCGGATCGCGTCTTTGACCGGCTTGGTCATTTTAACGGTCACCGACATCTCGGCGCCAGCACGTCGGGCAGCGGCGGTGACGTCGGCACTGTAGTAGGCCGAATCGCCGCACACGACCACCGGCGCCTCGGAGCTGACGTCAGGAAACCGGCTCGAAGCGTCCTAGGTTTTCTGCCGCTGTTTTGTGGGTCGCGATTGCCGG
>Ga0079226_10003576_pt1 | contig 11893 bp, 10 predicted proteins | sample Poulit2014_FD_76345 | JGI IMG/M metagenome (GOLD analysis project Ga0079226, IMG submission 76345) | Agricultural soil microbial communities from Georgia to study Nitrogen management - Poultry litter 2014 | ecosystem: Environmental > Terrestrial > Soil > Agricultural land | place: USA: Georgia... | reverse complement strand
TATTAAATCCATTCGGGCATATGACCCAGCCAAGGAGCATATCCGACCTCCACCTTGTGGATACGCAGGACGAAGGAATGTATGGAACTCAATCCGGTGAGATATGGGAGGGTTAGCGACCACGAGATGTGTGGAGAAATACGAGCATGGTCATACCATTTTTTTCCAAATATATCTATTTGGTTATTAAAGATGCTCACTAACCAAAGAAATGCCCTATAACATTAGTTATAGGATGATTCCTTCAAGATCACCTATTGGAAATGTTAAGCATTATTAAGAAAACAAGAGTATATCGAAGATATATTAACTATATAGAGGGAGGATATATTTGAAAAAAATAACCCATATAATAACTGAACTAAATATAGGTGGAGCAGAGAAAATGCTTTATAAGTTACTTCAAAATATAGATAGAAAGAAAAAACATATAGAAGTAATTAGCCTTCAAGACGAAGGTTTCTATGGACCTAAAATAAAAAAACTGGGTATTAAAGTTCATGCGATTAATATGAAAAGAGTACCTACGTTAAAAAATTTATTAGATATTAAAAAGATTTTAAAAAATACAGATATAGTCCAAACATGGATGTATCATGCTGACTTTATAGGGTATTTATCAACACGATTCAATAAAAAGCAGAAATTGTTGTGGAGTATTAGAAGAACGAATCTGAATAAAGAAGAAAATAAAAAAAGCACTTTAATAATTGCAAAACTAAACTCCTTATTTTCTAAAAGAGTAGATACGATAATTAGTTGTTCAATTTCTGCTAAACAGTCACATATTGAGTATAAATACTCTGAAAATAATATAATTATTATACCTAATGGATTTGAAATGGATAAGTTGTTTTATAATCCAATAGGTAAGCATAATATAAGAAGAAAACTAGGGCTCGAAGATAAAAAAGTGATTTTAAATATTGGACGTTGGAATATAGCAAAAGATCACAAAAATTTAATTCAAGCATATAGAAAAATAGAAAGTAATAAAACTCATTTAATCATGATTGGTCCTGGAATAACAAATGAAAATAAAGACTTAATGAAAATAATTCAAGAAAATAAATTAGAAAACTATTCTTTGTTAGGACCCCAATTTAACATTCAAGATTATTTATCTGCAGCAGATATATATGTATCTGCTTCTATGAGTGAAGGATTTCCTAACGTAATTGGTGAAGCAATGGCTTGTGAGTTACCCTGTGTGGTGACAAATGCAGGAGATTCTAGCTACATAGTAGACAATACAGGTATAGTGGTACCAATTAAGGATTCAAGTAAACTTGCTGAAGCCATTTCTAAAATGCTTAGTTTCTCTTATGAAAAAAGACGTAAACTGGGAGCGATAAGTCGAAAAAGAATTGAAGAAAACTTTGATATAAAAGTTGTGACTAAAATGTTTGAAAAACAATATAAATAGGAGTGTATTAAATGAAAAAAATTATTGTCACGGGTTCATCTGGTTTTATCGGTTTTAACTTATCAAAGCGTTTATTAAAAGAAGGTCATAAAGTAATTGGTATCGATAATATGAATGATTATTATAGTGTTCAATTAAAAGAAGACCGTTTAAAACAACTTCATCATAAGAACTTTGAATTTAATCGCATTGATTTAGAAGACTTAGATGCAATAAATGATGTGTTTGAAAGAAACAATCCTGACATTGTAATTAATCTAGCAGCACAAGCTGGTGTGCGTTATAGCTTAGAAAACCCACACGCTTATATAAATTCAAATATTGTCGGTTTTACAAATATATTAGAAGCAAGTCGTCATTTTAAAATTGAACATTTAATTTATGCATCTTCAAGTTCGGTTTATGGCGCAAATACAACTAAACCATTTGCGACAAGCGATAATATTGACCATCCTTTAAGTCTTTATGCTGCAACGAAAAAGTCAAATGAGTTAATGGCTCATACATATAGTCATTTATACAACTTGCCTACAACAGGTCTACGCTTCTTTACTGTTTATGGACCATGGGGAAGACCAGATATGGCTTTATTCTTATTTACAGATGCAATAGTTAATGACAAACCAATCAATGTGTTTAACCATGGAAATATGTTACGTGATTTCACATACATTGATGACATTGTTGAAAGCATTACACGTTTAACAGAAAAACCAGCAAAACCAAATCCAGATTGGTCAGGAGCAAGTCCTGATCCAAGTAGCAGTAATGCGCCATATAAAGTTTATAATATTGGAAATAATAGCCCTGTTCGTTTAATGGACTTTATTGAAGCAATTGAAACAAAATTAGATAAAACAGCAAAGAAAAACTATATGGACTTACAACCTGGTGACGTACCAGAAACATATGCAAATGTAGAAGACTTATACCGCGATATTGATTTTAGACCAGAAACTAGTATTCAAGATGGTATTAATAACTTTATCGATTGGTATTTAGAATATTATGAGGTGAACAAATGAGGAAAATAGCAGTCGTTGGACTCGGCTATGTCGGGTTACCAGTTGCAGTAGAATTTGGTAAAAAGCAGCCAGTTATTGGCTTTGATATTAATGAAGCACGCATTAAAGATTTACAAAATGGGATTGATTTAACCAATGAAGTCGAATCAAAAGACTTATTACAAGCAGATATGACATTCACATCAGACCCAACTAAATTAAGTCAGGTAGATTTTATTATTGTCGCCGTACCCACACCTATTACTGAGAATAAACAACCTGATTTAACACCATTACTTAAAGCGTCTGAAACGGTAGGTAAGCATATGAGTAAAGGAACAATCGTTGTCTTTGAATCAACTGTTTATCCAGGTGCTACTGAAGAAGATTGCGTACCAGTTTTAGAAAAGCATTCAGGTCTAGTAAGTGGGAAAGACTTCTTTGTTGGTTATTCACCAGAACGTATTAACCCAGGGGATAAAGTAAATACTTTCAAAACAATTACAAAAGTTGTTTCAGGCGAGACAGAAGAAGTGCTTGATATAGTTGCTGATGTTTATAGCTCAGTTGTAGATGCTGGTGTCTTTAAAGCAAAATCGATCAAAGTAGCCGAAGCAGCAAAAGTGATTGAAAATACCCAACGTGATATTAATATAGCTTTAATGAACGAATTAGCAATTATTTTTGAAAAAATGGATATTGATACTGCTGATGTGCTTGAGGCTGCAGGTACAAAATGGAACTTCCTTAACTTCTCGCCAGGTTTAGTCGGAGGCCATTGCATCGGTGTAGATCCTTATTACTTAACACATAAAGCAGAGAAGTTAGGGCATCATCCTGATATGATCTTAGCTGGACGTAAAATTAACGATGAAACAGGACAATTTATCGCTAGAAAATTAGTTAAAGACATGATTCGTGAAGGTATTAATATGAAAGAAGCTGTAATTACCATCTTTGGATTCACGTTCAAAGAAAATGTACCAGATATAAGAAATACACGGGTAATTGATATGATTAATGAACTAAAAAGTTTTGGCTTAACTGTCCAAGTAACCGATCCTCATGCTCAAATAGAGGAAGTTAAACAACATTACAATGTTGAATTAACTGAAGAAAATGAATTAAAGCAGACAGATGCTATTATTTTTGCAGTCCCACATGTGAAATATATAAAACAAGGTTGGAGTTTGTTTGATAATATATATTCAACAAATAAAACGATCATCTTTGATGTAAAAGGCAATTTAAAACGTGAAGAAGTTCCTAATAATGCGGTTTTACGCAGACTGTAAAGTTTAATTATAATAATATAAAGGTTATTTTATCCATGTGAAAAAATAGATGTAGTCAGGAGTTTGTATAATGTTTGTTAAAATAAAAAGAGTAATCGACTTTACACTTTCAGTAGTTGGAATTGCTGTATTACTTCCTTTATCCTTCGTTTTAATATTAGCAATAAAACTTGAATCACGTGGCCCAATCTTCTTTAAACAAACACGTGTTGGTTTGCACAAAAAACACTTCAATATCTTAAAATTCCGTACAATGCGTATTGATACGCCACAAGATATGCCTACTCACTTACTAGATAATCCAGACCAATTTATTACTAAAGTTGGTAAGTTTCTCAGGAAAACGTCTTTGGATGAACTGCCACAAATGTGGAACATTTTAAAAGGTGATATGAGTATTATTGGTCCCCGACCTGCTTTGTGGAATCAATATGATCTCATTGCTGAACGTGATAAGTATGAAGTGAATGATATTTTACCGGGATTAACAGGATGGGCGCAAATCAATGGTCGAGATGAACTTCCTATCGAAGAAAAAGCAAAATTAGATGCCTACTATGTAAAGAATATGAATATAAGAATGGATTTTAAATGCTTTTTTGGAACTTTTTTAAGCGTCTTAAAAAGTGATGGTGTTTCTGAAGGTGGTCCAAAAGACACAGTGACAGATAAAAAAAAGGAGACAGCTCATAATGAAGAAGATTCTAATAACAGGTGTTAATAGCTATGTTGGGAACTCATTTGAGAAATGGTTAAAACAGTATTCAACTGATTATGAAGTAGATAAAGTAAGTCTGCGAGATAATACATGGAAACAGGTGGATTTATCCTATTATGATAGTATTTTGCATGTTGCTGGAATAGCTCATGTTTCAACAAGCCCTGAAATGGAAGACTTCTATTATAAAATAAATCGTGACTTGACCTGTGAAATTGCTCATGCAGCGAAAGAAGCAGGTGTTAAACATTTTACTTTCATGAGTAGTATTATTGTGTACGGAGATAGTAAAGCTGGTAAAGTCGTTATAGATAGGTATACACAACCCAATCCAAGTAATTTTTACGGACAAAGCAAATTAGAGGCTGAAAAATTAATTTTACCCCTTGAAAGTAAGAGGTTTAAGATAGCAATTGTTCGTCCCCCAATGATTTATGGAAAGAATTCTAAAGGGAATTATCCTAAACTAGCCAAAGTTGCAAAAACTTTGCCAATATTTCCAAGTATCTATAATGAACGTAGTATGCTTCACATTGATAATTTATCAGAGTTTCTTAGACTTATCATCAAAAATAATGATAGAGGATTCTTTTTCCCGCAAAATAAAGAATATGTAAAGACAAGTAATTTAGTGAAAATCATATCAGAAGTCCATAATAAGAAGATTCATCTAACTAAAGTATTTAACCCAATTTTGAACCTAATGATTAGCAGAGTAAACATAGTTAATAAGGTATTTGGCAATTTAGTATATGACCAAGATATTAGTGCTTATGACGAGCCTTATCATAATAAAGATTTATATGAATCAATTATTGCTACAGAGTTGGAGAAAAAATAATCATGAAAAAAGTATTGGTATTAGTTAATCACGACGTAGTTATTTATAATTTTAGAAAAGAATTAGTTGAACAATTATTAGCAGATAACTATAAAGTATATATATCATCTCCCTATGGTGAAAAAATAGAACCGTTAATAGCCATGGGATGTGAATATATTGAAACAGAAATTGAGCGTCATGGTACGAATATAATTAACGATTTTAAACTTATATTAAAATATAGAAAAATGATTAAAAACATAAATCCAGACATCGTATTAAGCTACACAATAAAACCAAATATATATGGAGGTATAGCTTGTAGGCTAACAAAAATTCCATACATATCAACAATCACTGGTTTAGGTGGAGCATTAGAGAAAGAAAGTTTGATGCAAAAGATTTTAATTCAATTATATAAAATTGCATTAAAAAATATCAGTACTTTATTTTTTCAAAACAACAGTAATAAAGATTTCTTCGTTAAGAACAAAATAGCAAGTGAAAAACATAGACTTGTCCCTGGATCGGGCGTCAATCTCAAAGAGTTTCCATTAAAAGAATATCCAAAACAAAAAAATGAGTTAAACCTTCTCTTTATTGGGAGAATTATGAAAGATAAAGGTATAGAAGAATTAATTGAAGCAGCGAAAATACTAAAAGAAACCAATAGCATCAAAATTAATTTTGATGCTATTGGTTTCTACGAGAATGAATATGCAAATAGAATAAAAGAGCTAGAGGAATCAGAATTAATAAAATTTCATGGAACAACAAATAACGTGCAACAATTTATTGAAAAATCTCATGCAGTAATACTTCCATCTCACCATGAGGGTATGGCAAATGTTTTATTAGAAGCAGCAGCTATGGGAAGGCCCATACTTGCATCGGCAATCCCAGGATGTCAAGAAACATTTGATGAGGGTATTACTGGTTATGGTTTCAAATCCGGAAGTGTTAAAAGTATAGTTAAAAAAGTTAACAGTTTCCTTAAATTAAAACATCAACAAAAAGAAAAAATGGGTATATTAGGAAGAAAGAAGGTTGAATTGCAATTTGATAGAAAAAACATCGTTTTTATTTATATAAAAGAAATTGAAAGTATAATTAATAAATAACTTTTTGAGGAAAATTTGAATTCATAATATTAAATAAAGAAGCATTGCCAGCAGGTTAAGATATACTTGTTTGATATTTTTATATAATTTAAAAAAGTATCCTTATAACTATTGTAACGCAAAATAACATGCTAAGATAAAAAACTATTATAAATGTAATTAAAAAAACATTGCAGTCTTAACTTTGTAAGGAGTTTACTTATCCTTTATAATATCGGGACTCAATTCGCAAGAAATCACTGATGTTCATTATTATTATATTGAAAGTATGCACAATTGAGTAAAATTGATACGAAAATCGATTATAAATACTATAAATCTTAAAAAATATAGATGTATATTGTTGAGTATATAGAAAATAAAAAACATAAAACTCTAAAATGTTTATAATCAAGATATTGACATAGATTAAAAAGATTTAATACTTGTCAGCATAAAGAGGGATAAAATGATAAAAAGCTTTAAAAAAATTGGTGAAAAGCCATTTGTCCGTAATGTTATAATTTTAGCGAGTGGGACTGCGATGGCACAAATAATTGCCTTAGCTTCTTCGCCTGTGATAACTAGATTATATGGGCCGCAAGCGTTTGGTTTAATGGGTACATTTACTGCTATAGTTAGCATTATAGGGCCTCTTGCGGCACTTACTTATCCTGTTGCAATTGTCATCCCTAAAAGAGACCAAGATGCTCTAAGTGTAATTCGCTTATCGTTAATAATAACTATGATCATATCGTTAATATCCATGATTACTATTACTTTTTTTAATAAACAAATTGCAAATATTTTTAATTTAAATGAAATTTCTGCTTACTTATTTTTAATCCCATTAGTAATTATTTTTGCTGGTTTAATGCAAGTAGCTGAGCAATGGTTAATCCGAACAAAGCAATTTTCAATTAACGCTCGTGTGACAGTTTTACAATCAATCATAATAAATGGAAGTAAGATAGGTTTTGGTTATATTTATCCTGTTGCGACTATATTAATAATTTTAAATACATTAGCTGACGGATTAAGGGCTGTAATGATGATTTTTTTTGCTAAGCAATCGAATTATCAGAAAAAAATTGAACTTAAAACACAAAAGAGAAAACTAAAAGAACTTGCAAAAGATTATAATGATTTTCCAATATACAGAGCACCCCAGGTATTTATTGAAAAAATTTCACAAAACTTACCTATTTTGATGCTTACAGCTTTTTTTGGGCCAGCTTCTGCTGGTTTTTATGCTATTGGAAAAACAGTATTAAACCAGCCACATACTTTGATTAGCGGTGCTGTTGGAAATGTTTTTTATCCACGGATTGTTGAAGCTTTTAATAATAAAGAAAATATCACGCTATTGATAAAAAAGACGACATTTGCATTATTTGTGGTGGGTATATTACCTTTTGGAATAATAATATTATTTGGACCATTTTTATTTAGTTTTGTCTTTGGCTCAGATTGGATAACAGCAGGTGAATATGCAAGATGGATTGCATTATTTTCTTTTTCTGAATTTATAAATAGACCAAGCGTAAGAACTTTACCAGTATTAAATGCACAGAAGTTTTATTTAAATTATACAATTATATGGTTAATTATAAGGATAGGGTTATTATCGATTGGTTATTTTATTTTTTCTAGTGATTATATATCAATTGCTCTTTTTGCAATTTCTAGCATAATTTCAAATATTTTATTAATTACAATTACTTTGAAAGTAAGTAGAAAAAAAGTATTATAAAGTAAATGATTTGATATCCCTATAAAAAAGATTTTCTATCTTAAGGAGAGTATGTAATGAAAGAAAAAGAAATAAATAATATACACGATAAGTTATATGAATTATTAATTGAATTGGAAAGAATAGCGGGTAATAATAAACTTCAATATAACTTAGCATACGGTACTGCTTTAGGCGCAGTTAGAGAAAACGGATTTATAAACTGGGATACAGATTTAGACATCATGGTTACTATAGATCATTACGAAAAGTTTTGTGGTACATTAGAATTAGAATTAAAGGAGGATTATTGTCTTTTTACACAAAAAAAATATAATAATTATTATAGAATGTTTAATAGAATTGGGTTTAAAAATGTTCCGCAAGATGAATTGCATATAGATATATTTCCCATGGTGGGGGCTCCAAAAAGCAAGTTTAAAAAGTTCCTTTTTGGATTTATAACATATTTAATCCATATGGGAAACGCATTTAAAAATACTAATATAAAAAACATGTCTAAAAAAGCTTCAAAAAGAACTGTAATTATTTATTCAATATGCAAAATAATTTGTATGCCAGTGCCAAATATATTATTTAAATATCTTTATAATAGATTGAAAACAGCTTATCCAATAAAAGATTCTACCGATATTTACAGTATATCTGGACCCAATATAGTTACAGATTTTATTCCGAAAAAGTGGATTAAAGAGAGTGAATATAAAAGTTTTGAAGAGTTAAAATTACCTGTGCCAAAAGAATGGGATAAATACTTGACACAAATATATGGTGATTATATGACTCCCAGAAAAGCAAATTATTATAGGTGACTTTTTGAATCCTTAAAAGCCGTAAAACTTTGATGAATAAAATAAATAATGGAGGTAAGTTATGACAAACGCAATTATTTTAGCTGCAGGAAAATCTGAACGCTTTGCCCCATTCACATTTGAAAAACCAAAAGGTTTATTTAAAGTTCGTGGAGAATATCTTATTGAAAGACAAATTAAACAATTAAAAGAAGCGAATATCAATGAAATCATGATAGTAGTAGGTTTTATGAAAGAAAAGTTTTTTTATTTAGAAGAAAAATATGGTGTTAAACTAGTAGTGAATAATACATTTGATTCGAAAGGGAATTTATATTCACTTTATACAGCGAGAGAATATTTAGCGGATACTTATGTTTGCTCGCAAGATCACTACTTTATAGAAAATCCATTTTTAAAAAATGAAAATCATTCTTATCGTGCTTGTAAATGGCAATCAGAAAAAATAAAAGACTTTTCTGTCACTGTTTCTAATGAAGCTGTGATTACTGGATTTGAAATAGGAGGGCAAGAAAAATATGCGATGATTGGACAAGCATTTTTCACTGAAACTTTTTCAAAAACAATGGTTGATTTGATGGAAGAGGAAATAGATAATTTTGGTGTTAGTGATATGTTTTGGGAAGAGTTCTATGGCAAACATCAAGAAAAAATGACATTATACGCAAAATTGTATGAGGAAAATCAAATCCAAGAATTCGATTCTCTTGAAGACTTACGCCAATTCGATCAAGGTTTTCTTAATAATATCGACTCAAACATTGTCCAAAACATTTGTTCACAATTACGCTGTATTCCAAATGAAATTACTAATATCGATATTATTGAAAAAGGGTTAACTAATGTATCATTTAAATTTTCAGTAAATAATACAGAATATGTCTATCGACATCCTGGTGGAACTGCTGGGAATTTAGTTGATCGTAAATCGGAGTTATTTGCTCAATATAAGGCAATTGAACTTGAAATTGATAAGTCGGTTATTTATATGGATCCTACAGGGTGGAAACTCTCTTATTATGTACAAAATATGATTCCTTGCGATTTAGATAGCAATAATGAGCAACTAGATATGGCCATGTCTTACTTACGTAAACTTCATAATGCAGAATGGGATGAATCTGTTAAAAGATTTAATCCTTTAAAAGAAGCATTAAAATTAATAGAAATCGCTTCTCCTTCAAAAGGAGATCTATTTAATGAATTTTCTGATTTCATTAGAAAAATAAAACTTATCGATTACTACTTAGAAAATGATGGATATAGAGAATTAGCACTTTGTCATAATGATGTCTATGCACCTAATTATTTAGTTACAGAACAAAAGGATATGTACTTAATTGATTGGGAATATGCGGGTGTTAACGATAAAGCAAACGATGTTGCGTGTATTTGTAGTCGATATGATTTTTCTGATGAACAAATAGAACGTCATCTAAAAGCATATTTTGGTCGTGAGTTAACATTTGAAGAACACCGACACTATATTGCTTCAATAGCACTTAGTAGTTTTTATTGGTTTAGTTGGGGTTTATATAAGGGTTCAGTAAATGACGATGATGGATTTTTCTTTCTTCCAGCATATCGTAATTTAAAACGTTTTGTAGATTTAGCATTAGCAAGTTATGAAAACGGAGGAAAGTAAATGAATATAGCTGTAATTTTAGCAGGCGGGATAGGTTCTCGAGTTGGTGCAGACATTCCCAAGCAATTTATTGAAGTATTGGGAAAGCCTGTGTTAGCTTATACTATTGAAGCATTTCAAAATCATGCAGAAATTGATGCGATAGAAGTAGTATGTGTTGACACACATATTGATTATTTAAAAAATATGATAAAAGAATATAAATTAGACAAAGTTAAATGGGTTGTTGAGGGAGGAGGAACTTTTCAGGAATCAGTTATGAAAGGTATTTATAATCTTGAAAATATTTGTTCAGATAAAGATACTGTAGTAGTTCATTTTGGAGCATCACCTTTTGTAAAAAAAAATATCATAACAGATTCTATTAGAGTGTCTAATAAAAAAGGAAACGCGATTTCTACAACTCCTTTTTATGTCCTAGCAGGGATAAAAGAGGATAATGAGAAATCTAATAGTTGGATTGATCGAGATTCAATTGCATGCATGAATTCACCTCATTCATTTAATTACAAATTTATCAAAGAAATGTATGATGAGGCAATAAAGACAGGAGCAATTGATAATGTAGAACCTCATACAACAAATCTAATGTATGAAATGGAAAAGACAATATACTTTTCAAAGGGTAGTCAAACAAATATTAAAATTACTAAAGAAGAGGATTTAGATTTATTCGAAGGATATCTTTTGATGAAACAGAAATACCAAAGAGAAAAAGAGAATTAGAATATTATAGAAAAGTTCATCATTATTTGTGAACTTTAATTTTAATGAGCAAAATTACGATATTGAAATATGTGAATTACTTTATAGCAAGTTAACAGGAAAAAAATATCCTGTATGCAATGCATATAGGGATTTTCCTATATTAAATTTTTTAATCCTCTTTTTAATATGGCTCGCTTTGTATTAAAAAACGATATAGAGTTTAATTTTTTGTTCTAATTCTTTAAATGTCTTATAAGTTGTTAGTCTATACATCACTACTTTCAAAATTACTAAAACTTTTTATAGGTCTGCTTCACACTACTACTTTTGTAACTATCATTTTAATCTTGTTTTTTTGCATCATAGATGTATGTTAGATTTGATGTCGTCCCTCAAGCAACAGAAGAGTTTGACTTTCCAGCTAAAAAAGCATTCACATTGATTATATTGGCAATACTTTGTGCCGCGTTGATATATAGCTTAATGATTATAGCAACATCGATGGCTAGTCCTTGGGAGTCAGCTGTAGATGCAAATCATTTATGGGGTACAGGCTATGTTGTTCAAGAATTATTAGGTATAGGTGGTTTAGTTATATTAGTAGTTGCT
>Ga0079226_10003575_pt1 | contig 11894 bp, 7 predicted proteins | sample Poulit2014_FD_76345 | JGI IMG/M metagenome (GOLD analysis project Ga0079226, IMG submission 76345) | Agricultural soil microbial communities from Georgia to study Nitrogen management - Poultry litter 2014 | ecosystem: Environmental > Terrestrial > Soil > Agricultural land | place: USA: Georgia... | reverse complement strand
TTTAACAAGTGTAGAAAATAGTCTTCAAAGACTACAGACAGATTATTTAGATTTTTTATTTTTACATGATATTGAATTTGGATCATTTGAACAAGTGATTGAGGAAGGGATTCCAGCATTACACCATTTAAAAGAACAAGGTAAAATTCGTTACTTTGGTGTGTCGGGATTGCCGTTAACTATTTTTGAAAGAGTGCTAGAACAAACAGAACTTGATGTGATCTTGTCGTATTGTCATTATTCATTAAATGATCAGTCATTACTAGATATACTCCCTTTATTGGAAGAAAAAGAAGTAGGTTTAATCAATGCATCACCTCTATCAATGGGATTACTTAGTACGCGAGGTGTTCCAGATTGGCATCCAGCTAGTGAAGAAATAAAGAAGGCTTGTCAACAAGCACTAACCCATTGTGAAAATAAAGGTGAAAACCTATCAAAATTGGCCATCCAATATGCAGTTAGTCATGATCGGATTCCAACTACATTAGTAAGTACAGCAAGTATGAAAAATATTCAAAATAATATCAAGTGGATCAATGAACCAATCAATGAAGCATTATTGGAAGAAGTTATCAAGATACTCGCACCAATTCATAACAAAACCTGGTAAAGCGAAAGGAAGATTTTATGAAAAGTATTATCTGTAAAGAGCCTCATGTATTTAAAGAAAAAGATATCACAGCTCCAGCTCGAAAGGAGGGGGAAGTGCTTATCCGCATTAAAAGGATAGGTATATGTGGAACAGATTTACATGCATTTAAAGGCAATCAACCGTATTTTACCTATCCTCGCATTCTTGGTCATGAACTTAGCGGAACGATTGAAGAGATTGATCGTCACAAAGCGGATTTTCAAGTAGGTGATCAAGTGACAATTATCCCTTATTTACATTGTGGAACATGTATTGCATGTAGTCGTGGAAAAACGAATTGTTGTGAAAAGATGGAAGTCATGGGCGTTCATCTTGATGGTGGCATGTGTGAAATGATTTCTGTTCCAATTGAAAATATAATAAAAACAGAAGCACTAACACTTGATCAAGCTGCTATGATTGAGCCACTGGCAATTGGAGCACATGCTGTAAGAAGAGCAGAAATGACGGAGGGAGATACTGTTCTCGTGATTGGAGCTGGTCCAATTGGGCTTGGTGTCATGCAATTTGCTAAAAAACAAGGTGCTCGAGTAATTGCAATGGATGTTAATGAAGAAAGATTACAATTTTGTAAAACTTGGGTCAATGTTGATGCAACTGTGAATGCTTTAGAGGAGCCGATAAAAGTAATAGAAATATTGACAAATGGTCATTTACCAACAATAGTTTTTGATTCAACAGGTAATGTCCAGTCAATGACAGATGCTTTTCAGTATGTAGCACATGGTGGAAAGTTAATTTATGTCGGTCTTGTCAATGATTATGTTCGTATTTATAATCCTGATTTTCATAAAAAGGAAATAACATTACTGGCAAGTCGTAATGCAACACAGGCAGATTTTAAAGGTGTTTTAGAAACATTAGAAGCTGGAGAAATAAACATAGAAAATTACATCACCCATCGCTGTCATTTTGATGACGTCATTAATCAGTTTAATCATTGGTTATTACCAGAATCAAAAGTAATTAAGTCGATTGTAGAAGTGAATTAAAGACGGTATAAAAATGATGAAACTTATGTATAAAAAGCCCGCAAGTGATGATGTTCGTGAATTAGATTTAGCATCTGCTATTTCTAAAGTGTCTTATAAAGTTGGTGCTATCAAATATGAAAGGGAGTATTTTGCACATATTCTACTGTGTTTGCAACTACATATTGATCGGTATAGTCAGTTTTGCCAATTATGCAATACATCCTAGTAAAGGTTAATTAAGGTTTTAACGTTTTGAAAGGACATAAATAATCTAAAAAACTATTTTGCAGGAGTGGCGTAATGCGTAAATTAAAATTCAGTAAAACCTTTCGGAACTTTTTGATTTCATATGTAATTATACTCGTAATTCCCCTGATTACTGCGATTATTTCCTATCATACATCAATTAAAATTGCGGAATCCAAATCAATCGAGAGTAGTCTATTGGTGTTGAATCAGAGTAAAAGTCATTTAGAACAAAGATTATCAGAAGTAGAGAAATTTTCTAGACAACTGGCGCGAAACAGTTATATCAGTGTTATTTTAGGGCAGGGGAATGTTGGAAGTGCACATCAATATAATCAAATTTCTCGGGAATTATTGAATAATATACAATCCAATGAATTTTTAGAGGATTCTTATATTTATCTAAAACAGGATGAGGTTATTATTACACCGGGTTCAGTATTTTTCAGACCACATGACTTTTATGATTTATATCAATATCAACATTTTCCTTATACTAATTGGAAATCAGATATGTTACAAGAGGTCTATCATAGAGAAATACTTCCACTTCAAAATTATGAAATTAGAGATAAACAAACTTCAGTCATAACATATTTACAATCGATACCACTAGATTCGTTCACTTCCTCATTTGGAATGATCGTTATTCCAATTGAACAGCGTAAGATTAGTAATCTTTTTACAGGTATCTCAGAACAATATGGAGGCTGGGTTTACATCTCTGATCAAAAAGGGAATCCTTTAGCTTATGTTGGAATAGATCAGGAATCAATACAACAGATAGATTTAGATATGAAAAAGAATGAATCAACATCGAATTACTATGTAGATGATACATTAATCATTTCAACACAATCTGAAAATGGTTGGATATATTATGCCGGCATCCCAAAAAAGATGCTAATGAAAGAAGCAAAGACAATTAAAAAAATTGCTGGAATGGTCACTGTTTTTACAGTGTTTGTCGGTTTAATAGTGAGTCTGTTCTTAGCATATCGTAATAGTAAACCATTGCAAACGTTAATTGGGATATTAAGGGAAGAGTCTAAGGAAACGAATGTAAAATATAACAATGAATATGATTTTTTAAAAGGAAATATTGCTTCATTAATTTCTAATAATAAAACATTGCAAACAGAACTAAATGAGCAATTACCTATGTTGAAAGATGCATTTATTAAACAACTGATCAGGGGGGACTTTCATTCTGAAAAAGAAGTGAAAGCGGCGGCTTCTCAAGTTGATATCAGGCTCTATGAAAATGTTGGGTATGTAGGAATTATAGATGTTAAAGGATATGGAAATATGGAAGGAGACCAAGTGTATGAAGAGATTAGTGCTGCCCGAATAATTATCAATAAAACATTAACCAATATTGAGCCAAGTCTTTTACTGTGCTACCAAGGAAGGGATAAAATTATTGTCATATTTCCACTTGACAAAGAAAAGAGTAGTAATGGTATCGAAAATATTATCGGTAAATTACAATCAGTGATTGGTAAAACCTATCGAATTTCTTTGAATATGTTTATAGGAGATTATTTTAACAACTATTTGGAAATCAACCGCTCCTATAATCAGGCGATAAGAACAATGGAATATGCTGAATTGATGAATCTCGATGGAATACAAAGATACACAGATGTAAAAAAAGAAGGAGAATTATATGATTATCCTATTGAAATAGAAATGCGCTTTTCAAATCATCTGAAAAAAGGTGAGTATTCTGGTGCTAAGCAAGTAATCAACGCCATCTTTAAGTCAAACTTTCAGGATAGAAACTTACCTTTAGATATGGGATATTTATTAATAGGAGAATTAAAGTCTACCTTCGTCAAAGTGCTCGAACCGAAAATAGTTAGAGATCAAGAAGGATTAGAGAAGCTTAAAAATAGAGTACTACAAATTCAATTAGGGGATAGCTATAAAAAGGTACAAGCAGATTTTTTAAAAATAGCTGAATCTTATTGTGAATTTGTTGAAAAGTGGCAGAGAGAAACTGACCATGAAGTAATCAATACCATTACTCAATTCTTAGAAGAAAATTACCATGATTCAGGTTTAACTTTATATGTACTGGCAGAAAACATCGGACGTCCGGAAAATTTCTTATCTCACTTTTTTAAAGAGAAAACAGGAGAGTCAATCATGGTATATTTGGAAAATTTACGAATGAAAAAAGCAACAGAACTATTAATTAATACAGATAAGACAATTGATCATATTTCTAATCATGTAGGCTATAATAGTTCACATTCGTTTCGCAGGGCCTTTAAAAGAGTAATGAAAATGACCCCGAATGTATATAGACAAACATACTCATAATTTATTTAAACCTTTCGAAAGATAAGCAAGTATAAAAATCCCTATAATTAATCTAATAAAGAGATTAGTAAAAGGATTTATCCAGTAGGCCTTATTCACGTGCTTCTACTGACTAATAAATAGGGAAAGGGATTATTGTACTTTATTAAAAAAGTGTACCTTATCTTAGATTTATCCCTATGCTATCCTTAGTATGAAAGCGCATTAACTAACAAAAAACACAAGAATATGTCCAAGAAAAGTTGGCTGAAGCTAAGGAGAGATCGATAGAGTGTATGTAACATATTTTTATGTTTCTATATGCCAACTGGGGATCTATTTTGTTATGAGTATGGGGTTAGTTAAATAATTATATGGAAAAGGATTGATTGATTTATGAAGAAAAAACTTGAAAAGTTCACTTACACGCCACCGGAAAATGGTTATCCAGAATGGAATAACAATCCAGAAATATTTCAGTTAAATAGAATGGACGCACATGCGACACTCATGCCATATTTGACTGTAGAGGATGCGTTAAAAGGCAGACGTGACCAATCATCATTTTTTCAATCATTAAATGGTCAATGGAAATTTGCCTTTGCAGAAACACCAGATAAACGTATAACCAATTTTTATGAGGATGATTTTGATCATAGGGAATGGGATGAGATCAAAGTTCCATCCAATTGGCAACTCCAAGGATATGATTACCCTCAATATACGAATTCCCGTTATCCATGGGAAAATACTGAGGATATTAACCCCCCATCTGCACCGACAAAGTATAACCCAGTCGGCCAATATGTGACAACTTTTACAGTACCAGAGCATTGGAAAAGACAGCCAGTGTTTATTAATTTTCAAGGTGTAGAATCAGCTTTTTATGTCTGGTTAAATGGTGATTTAGTTGGTTATAGTGAGGATACGTTTACACCGGCTGAATTTGACTTAACACCATACTTAATTGATGGTGAAAACAAACTAGCTGTTGAAGTCTACCGGTGGTCAGACGCGAGTTGGCTTGAGGACCAAGACTTTTGGAGATTAAGTGGTATATTTAGAGATGTTTATTTATATTCAACTCCAAACGTTCATATCAAAGATTTTACCGTCATTACAGATCTTGATGATGCATATCAGGATGCCGACTTGAGAATTTCAGCAAAGATAACAAACTATTATCAAGAACAAGTTAACAATTTAACATTTCAAGCTACTCTTTACAATAAAGCGTCTCAAGAAGTGTTTGATCAACCCATTCAAGTACCCGTAAATATTAATGAAATAGATTTAATAGAGATCGATGTAACACAATTTGTGAAAAACCCATTAAAATGGAGTGCGGAACAGCCTAATTTATATACATTGGTTTTAAGTATAGTAGATTCAACGGGGAATATTATCGAAACAGTAAGTTATAAAGTAGGTTTTCGTAGATTTGAAATCATAGATGGATTGATGAAGATTAATGGAAAACGCATAATATTTAAAGGTGTGAACCGTCATGACTGGTCTGCTGATAATGGGCGGGCAGTTGACTATGAAGATATGGTTCATGATATTAAAATGATGAAAAAGTACAATATTAATGCCGTTCGGACGTCCCATTATCCAAATCATCCATTATGGTATGACCTTTGTGATGAATATGGTCTCTATGTCATTAATGAAGTTAACTTAGAAACACATGGTACTTGGACGTACGGACAAAAAGAACTAGGAGATACTGTTCCTGGAAGTAAACCAGAATGGACGGAAAATGTGTTGGATCGTTGTAATTCTCTGTTTCAACGTGATAAAAATCACCCCTCTGTTGTCATCTGGTCCTTAGGAAATGAATCATTTGGTGGGAATAACTTTATTAAAATGTATCAATTTTTTAAGGATAATGATCCGACGAGAATTGTTCACTATGAGGGGGTTTTTCATTACCCAGCATCTGAAGCAGCATCTGACATAGAAAGTGTCATGTATTATAGTCCTGCCAAAATGGAAGAACACGGAAGAGTAGCAAAGTTATCTAAAATCCCTATGAAACCTTTTATTATTGTTGAATACTGTTTTTCAATAGGTAATGCAACTGGGAATCTTTATAAATATACTGAGTTATTTGATAAATATCCCATTCTGCAAGGTGGCTTTATCTGGGATTGGAGAGATCTGGCGATAAGGACACAAACAGAAGATGGAATTGAGTATTTTGCATATGGTGGTGCATTTGGAGAGTCACTACATGATGGGAATTTTTGTGCAAATGGAATGATTTTCGCGAATGGCAATATTTCTCCTAAACTTTTTGAAGTTAAAAAATGTTATCAAAATGTTGACTTTTTACCGATCAACTTAGAGCAAGGTGTCATAGAAATTAACAACAAATTTTTGTTTACTAATTTAAATGAATTTGAACTAGAGTGGTTGGTAACAAATAATGGTATCCTTGTAGATAAAGGTATAACTGAAGTAGAGCTAGCACCAAGTTCTACAAAAGAATTTAAAATAGATTATTCACTTTCTAGTCATACTGATGCAAACGATGAATATATTTTGACACTTAATTTAAAAAACAAGGAAAAAACACTTTGGGCTGATCATAACCATGAAATAGCATTTGAACAATTTTTGCTTCCTGTTCCAAAAAGTAATACGGAGCATGTAGCAAGTAACAATTTAAAGCTTACAACAACAATCAATAAAAATACCCTAGTTATTCAAGGAGGAAATTTTGAAGTTACATTTAACCAACAAACGGGTGAACTTTCATCTTACTTTATAGAAGGAACAGAACTAATTAAAACGGCACCAAGTCCAAACTTTTGGCGTGCATCGATAGATAATGATAAAGGTAGTGGCTTAAAAGAAAGAAGTATTACATGGCGTGAAGCAGGCATAAATAAAGAACTACAATCTTTTAAATATGAAATTACAGATGATATGGTAATCGTTACAGTCAAATATACGTTACCAACAGATACTTTTTCTACTTGTACAATTAGTTACACGATTTCAGGTGATGGCAATATTCATGTAAAACAAGAGCTTATCCCAGGTGAGAATTTGCCAGAAATCCCTGAGATAGGGATGTTACTGACATTGGATCAATCGTTTGATCATATAACTTGGTATGGAAAAGGACCACATGAAAATTATTGGGATAGAGAGAAGGGCGCCAAAATAGGTATTTATAGTAGTACCGTAAAGGATCAATATGTTCCTTATTTAAAACCACAAGAGTGTGGTAATAAAACTGAGGTAAGATGGGCGACACTTACGAATGAATCAGGTATTGGTCTAAAAATAATAGGTGAACCAATAATCGAATTGAATGCATTACCATATACCCCATTCGAACTGGAAAATCATGATTATTTTTACCAATTACCAGAAAGTAACCATGTTGCTCTACGCATAAATCATAAGCAAATGGGTGTTGGTGGAGATGATGGTTGGGGGCAGAAAACCCATCCAGAATTTACTTTGTATGCAAATAGGATGTATAAATATGCGTATACAATACAAGGAATTACACGAAAGTAAAGGTTGCATAAATTAGAAAGATCCCTGCTCAATTTTTTATCAAAGCGGGAATTAAAAAATTACAGGTGAATACAACAATATACCTAGCATTTATCTGTATACTTTTCAAAACGTTAAACTATAATTACAAAACCCTTTCTCACTCATGTGGGAGAGGGTTTTAACTTACCAAGGTGTGTCCGAAGATCAGAAGAGAGGTTTCCACTTCAAGGTTGAAGCCGTCCGCGAAAGTTGAGTAATGAGAATAAAAAATCGGCAAATGTACTTAAAATATAGAAGTGTACGTTCTCCATGTTTACATCATGATTAACTTGTATAATAATTAAACAAAATGATTCCCAAACAAGTATTATTTATGGTCTTCTACTAAAAAATAGATAAGAAAAGAACAATCATTGTACGTCATTTAGATAAGTGTACCTTACATTTCTTTTATCTACATGCTATATTTACCTACAAAAGAAAGCGCAATCACCTATGTGAATTAACAGTGAATGCGCATTCCTTATAAAAAGAAAAAGGAGGGTTCTCATTAAATGTCTGACACGACTTTAAAACAACAAAAAAGGAAAGTCTCAATTAGAAAGAATCTTCTCAAGGCATTTAAAAGACATTGGCAGTTTTATCTATTGATTATTCCACCAATGTTATATTTTATTATCTTTAAATATATACCTATGGTGAATTCCGTCATTGCATTTAAGGATTATAATGTTGTGACAGGAATTTGGGGAAGTGAATGGGCTGGACTTAAATATTTTAAGTTGTTTTTCGATAATCCAAATTTTTGGCCATTGGTCAAAAACACTTTAATTTTAAGCTTGTATACTTTAGCAGTTGGGTTTCCAATCCCTATTTTATTAGCCCTTATGCTAAATGAAATTCGCCAAGGTGTTTTTAAACGATCCGTTCAAATGGTTACATATGCACCTTATTTTATTTCAACGGTTGTAATTGTTTCTATGCTCACGCTTATTTTATCTCCTAGACTAGGAATTGTTAATGATTTATTAGGAATTTTTGGAGTAGATTCAATTAATTTCTTGGGTGAGCAAAGTATGTTTCGGTCTATCTATGTTTGGTCAGATGTTTGGCAACATACTGGATATAACGCCATTATTTATATAGCAGCACTTGCAGGTGTTAATCCGGAATTATATGAAGCAGCTAAGGTTGATGGTGCTTCTCGCCTACAAAAGATTATACATATAGACCTTCCATCTATTATGCCCGTTATGGTTATCATTTTAATCCTAAATGTAGGAAATGTTATGGCAATAGGTTTTGAAAAGGTTTATTTATTACAAAATCCCTTGAATTTAGCGACTTCAGAAATTATTGCAACTTATGTATATAAAGTTGGTCTATTAAATGCTAATTTTAGTTTTGCAACAGCCGTGGGATTATTTAACTCAGTGATAAATCTTATTCTACTTGTGTCAGTTAATGCATTTGCGAGAAGGATTTCTAATAATAGTCTTTGGTAAAAGAGAGAAAGGAGGTTTGAGTATGTTTGGTGTTAAAAACCATATCAGAGAATCTTTAGGGGATAAAGTTTTTATGGTAATTATTTATACCGTTTTAATGATTGCTTTATTAATTGTTCTCCTTCCACTAATTTATATTGTAAGTGCATCGTTCAGTAGCCCTTCAGCAGTTACAGGTGGAAGAGTTTGGCTGTGGCCAGTAGAATTTTCACTGGAGGGATATAAAGCTACTTTTAAAAATTCAAGAATACTTACTGGTTATACCAATTCGTTTATATATACATTATTTGGAACGCTAATCAGTGTGACTTTAACCGTTCTAATAGCTTATCCATTGTCGAGGAAAACTTTTTATGGTAGGAATATTTTAATGATTTTTATCGTCTTTACCATGATCTTCACTGGTGGATTAATTCCCACATATCTTGTCGTGCAGAAGTTAGGAATGATTGATACAAGATGGGCAATGATCTTGCCACAGGCAGTTGCAGTATGGCAGGTAATTATAGCGCGAACATTCTTCCAAACAACTATTTCAGACGATTTAGTCGAAGCAAGTGAAATGGATGGATGTAGTGACATTCGGTTTTTATGGTCAATTGTTATTCCACTATCGAAACCGATTATAGCAGTTTTAGTATTGATGTATGCAGTTTTTCAATGGAATGCGTATTTTGATGCCCTCATTTACTTGAAATCTGCTGACTTACATCCATTACAACTAGTTCTAAGAGATATTATCATTTTAAATACTTCAGCGGGTGGGCAAATGGAGGCCTCAGAAATGATGAGGGCACAAGAACTTTCAAATCTACTGAAATATTGTTTGATTGTTGTAGCAAGTTTGCCGGTCTTAATTATCTATCCATTTGTTCAAAAGCATTTCGTGAAAGGGGTGATGATAGGTTCCTTAAAAGGATAAAATGTTTGTGTACGTCTTGATTCAAAACCATCATTTGTTTTTCGAACTAAAATTTTAGGGGGCAGTTAAAATGAACAAGATCTTCAAAATATCTACGCTTATGTTGATTACGCTATTAATTTTCCTAGTGGCATGTTCTAATAATGAGCAAAATACACAAAGTGGAGATAGTAATACTAATGGTGATGAACCTGTGAAAATCAGTGTATTTTCGCAACAAAACTCAACTATGGATTTGGAAACGAACTGGTTTACAGATTTAATCGAGGAGAAGTTTAATGTTGAATTTGATTGGCAAACAACTACTTGGGATGGTACTGCTGCAGCTGAAGCACGTAGTATAGCTATGGCAAGCGGAGATTATCCAGAAATGTTTTTATTGGTTCCTTGGGTTGATCAATTCTCACAAGCAGAATTAATAAACTATGGTGGTCAAGGTGCGATCATTCCACTTAACGATTTAATTGATGAACATGCTCCTAATATTAAAGAAGTGTTAGACAACCATGATTATTATGCTGCCATGGCAACAGCTCCAGATGGCAATATTTATGGGTTGCCACAATTAAATGAATGTTTCCATTGTACTTGGAATACAAAAATGTGGATCAATGAAACATGGCTTGACAATCTAGGCTTGGAAATACCAACTACTCATGAAGAATTTGAACAAGTATTAGAAGCTTTCAAAAATGATGATCCAAATGGAAATGGAAAGAATGATGAAATTCCAGTAAGTGGTGCTGCAGGACTAGATGGTGGTGGATTGTTATCATACTTGATGAATGGATTCATCTATGATGATGTTGTAACAAGATTGTTAGTAGAAGATGGGAAAGTGGATTTTGCGCCAACTCAGCCAGAGTGGAAAGAAGGATTGGAATACATGAGAGGACTCTATGAAAAAGGATTGATCGATCCTGCCACATTTTCACAAAATAATGACGGACTTTACCAATTAGGTGAGTCGGAGGATGAAATTCTTGGTGGTGCTGTTGTTGTTCATCCGGCTATGTTCGCAACTGACTTAGAGAGACATAATCAATATGCGGCTGTTCCACCATTAAAGGGACCTAATGCTTCTTGGGGGAAATATGATTATCCAAGTAAACCTGGAGGAGCATTCATTTTAACAAACAAGGCAAGTGAAGAAGCACAGATCGCTGCCATTAAAATAATCGATTATTTGTTTACCGAAGAAGGGAAAATTCTCGCTGAGAGAGGTCCGGAGAATGTTGGTTGGAAGAAACCTGAAGAAGGAGATATAGCCATTAATGAGGATGTAGAACCTATCTTAAAACAAATCCCACTGGCAGAGGGGGAAGAAGAAAGAAATGACAATTGGGGTCCATTATCTCAGTATTATCACCAGGTAGAATTTAGAGATGGTTTGGTTCAGGATATGGATATCTATTCGGCAAACGGTTACGAGCGTCGATTGCAGGAGGCAACATATTTATATGAAAATACAGAGCCAGAAGAGGTATTTCCTCATTGGGCAGTATGGTATGATGCTGAAGTAGTTGATGAACTTAGCATGATGAGAACAAATATTGAGGATTATATTGATCAAAACGCTGTGCAATTTATTACAGGTGATAAAGATCTAGAAAAAGAATGGGATGCTTATGTCGAAGGGTTTGAAAGACTGAATTTAGAACGCTATTTAGAAATTATGCAAGAAGCATTTGAAAATGCTAATTTTTAATAAATGATTACTATCGAACAATTATCAATATGATAATCGCTAGAACCTCTTTATAGTT